>JADKLW010000010.1_pt1 | contig 85874 bp, 86 predicted proteins | sample 8641881 | NCBI WGS metagenome assembly JADKLW01 (sample SAMN16272185, study PRJNA661076) | feces metagenome | isolation source: fecal sample from diarrhoea affected cattle B | host: Bos taurus | place: South Africa: Lokaleng Village, Mahikeng | collected 2019-09
GGATTGTCAGCGCCTGCATACGTAGTCAACTATTAACGTGAACACACCCTAGGTGCTAGTTCGCAGTGACTCTAGCAACTGCTTCAGCGCGTAATGCACCGTAGCCTGGCGAATGTCTGTGCGCTGACCTGGCAGCTGCAGGCCGTGCGTCCATGTGTATCCTGGCGTGTGCCAAGCCAGCCACACCGTGCCCACTGGCTTTTCCGCACTGCCTCCGCCGGGGCCGGCGATGCCGCTGACAGCCACACTCACACACGCATGCGATTGCGCCACCGCGCCTTCGGCCATGGCGCGCACGACGGCTTCGCTGACGGCGCCGTGCTGCTCAATCAACTGTGCCGGAACGCCCAGCATCTCAGTTTTGGCGGCGTTGGAATACGTCACAAAGCCACGGTCAAACCATGTGCTGGAGCCGGGCAAATCGGTGCAGGCGGCGGCAATCATTCCGCCGGTGCAGCTTTCTGCGGTTGCCATCATCCAGCCGCGTTGCTGCAGGGCTTGGGCGAGCTGTTCCAGTGTGTCTTGAAGATCGCGGGCCGTATGCATGCTCAGCCCAGCAGATGGCGCCACAGCGCAATCACCAGCAGCGTGCAAAACGCTGCCACCAGATCGTCCAGCATGATGCCCCAGCCGCCGCGTGGCCCGAAACCCTTGCACAGCTGATCGGCCCATTTGACGGGATTGGGTTTGGCTGCATCAAAAAATCGGAACAGACCAAACGCCACAAGCTGCCCCCAAAACCCCATGGGCATGGCCAGCCACAGCACGATCCAGATGGCGACAATTTCATCCCAGACGATGTGCCCCGGATCGGCCACGTGCATATTGCGGGCAGTCACGGTACAGGCCCACCAGCCAAGTGGAATGCTGGCGGCAATCAGCCAGCCGATGGAGGCGGGCGACAACCACATTTGCAGCACCAGAAATGCCAGCCAGCCCCACAGCGTGCCGACTGTGCCCGGTGCCATGCGGCCCAGGCCTGAGCCAAAGCCCAGGGCGATCATGTGCGCAGGGTGTTGCAGCATGAAGCGCAGCGTAGGGCGGACAGGGGCAGGGCGTGCGGCTTGGGGTGAAGCGCCTGCGCCATTGCTGCTGGAGGCAGTGAAGCGCTTGGGCTCCACGTCGGTGATGGTTTCCATGGCGAGATTTTAGAAGGGCGGTGCGGGCAGGCAGAGCACGCCTTGAGGCTGGAGGTTTAAGCAAAGTGGTCGAACGACGCAAAGCGCAGCGGAAGTTGTTGCCCATTGGGTGTCATGATGCGCACGCCGGGCTCGGCTTCAATGCGGCCAATGCACGTGACCGGGGTCTGCGCTTGCTGGGCAGCGTGCAGAACTTCGGCTTGCGCGGCAGACGCAGCGGTAAAGCACAGCTCGTAGTCATCGCCGCCAGCCAATGTACACGCATCAATACGGCTCATGGCCAGCGCAGCCATCAAGGGGTGCTTGCGTGCACGCAGCAGGCTGCGGGTGATATTGGCGTCAATGCGGGCGCCCACGCCGCTGGCTTCCAGGATGTGGCCCAGATCGCCCAGCAGGCCGTCGCTCACATCCAGGGCGCTGCTGGCAACGCCGCGAAGCGCCATGCCCAGGGCCACGCGGGGTGTGGGCTGCTCCAATCGCTGGCGTGCTTGTGCCAATACGGCGGGCGGCAGCGCGTGCTGGCGCAGCAAGGCATCCAGCGCCAGACGGGCATCGCCCAGCGAGCCGCTGACCCAGATGTCATCGCCCACCTTGGCACCTTTGCGCAGCAACGCTGCATCAGTGGGCACTTCGCCAAACACGGTGATGCAGATGTTCAGCGGCCCTTGGGTGGTGTCACCGCCGATGAGTTCGCAGTCGTGCGCATCGGCCAGGGCAAACAGGCCCTCAGCAAAAGCCTGGCACCAGGCAGCATCGGCGCGGGGCAGGGACAAAGCCAGAGTGAAAGCCAGCGGCTTGGCACCGCAGGCTGCCAGATCACTCAGGTTCACCGCCAGTGCTTTGTGGCCCAGCAATTGTGGGTGCACGTCGGCAAAGAAATGCTTGCCTTCTACCAGCATGTCGGTCGAGATGGCCATCTGCATGCCTGGCGTGGGGGCGAGCAGCGCGCAGTCGTCACCAATGCCCAAGGCACTGCGGCGGGTGGGGCGCTGGAAGAAGCGGCGGATTAGTTCGAATTCACCCATATACAAAAGATAGCTGTTAGCCCTTGTGTTTTAAGCATTTGAATGCCAAATGCTTACCAAATCGTTGCATTGCAAGGGCTAATAGCTACGATTTTTGCTGTGGCTACACCGCCTCCCCGCGAAAGCGTCGGGAGGCCTGGCGTGTTACCTCGCCCAATAATTGTTCACGCGACTGGCGCTCGCGCAGCCAACGAGCATCATTGTGACTGGCAACGACATCATTGCGCAGCATTTGCAGCGCTGGTGCTGCGCCATGCCGTGCGGCGTGTTCGGCAATTTGGTCGATGGTTTGCAAAATATGCTCCGCCAACGGCATGTGCGCGCCGCTGCCGGGCTCGACATACACCGCATCCAAACCAAAGCGGCAGGCCTGAAAGCGGTTGTAGGTGTAGACCAGGTAATCGTCTTCCTGCGGTGTGAAGGGCTGGGTGTCCAGAAACCACGCAGCCAGCGCCTGCACGTAGCCTGCCAGCGCGGCGGCGCGTTCAATGGTCAGGGGGGTGTCGAACACACGGATTTCAATCGTGCCAAATTCTGGCTTGGGGCGAATGTCCCAGTAGAAATCCTTCATGCTCTTGACCACGCCGGTGGCGGTCATTTTTTCAAAATAGCGCTCAAACTCGGCCCAGGTCAGCACGCAGGGCGCGCGCCCAGACAGGGGGAAGGCAAACACCGAATTGAGCCGCGCCGAGTCAAACGCCGTGTCCTGCCCCTGCACGTAAGGGCTGGAGGCCGACAGCGCAATGAAATGCGGAATGTAGCGGCTCATGCGGTGCAGCATCAGCAGGGCCGCGTCCGCATCCGGGCAGCCAATGTGGACGTGCTGGCCAAAGATGGTGAATTGCTTGCTCAGGTAGCCATACAGCGAAGACAGCTCATGAAAGCGTGCCTTGTCGTAAATGCGCTGCTGGTGCCACTGCTGAAATGGGTGGGTGCCACCGCCCACCACGGCGATATTGAGCTTGTCGGCGCTTTTCACCAAAGCGTCGCGTGTCGGGGTCAGCTGGCTCAACACCTCGGCGGCGCTGTGGCAAATGCCGGTGGAGATTTCGATCATGCTGCTCGTCATCTCCGGCACCACGCTGCCGGGCAGCTGGTGTTTGCTCATCAAACGCAGCATGTCGGTGGCGTAGGGGGCCAGGTCGTAGTCGTGGGTGTTGACCAGTTGCAGCTCCAGCTCGACACCCAAGGTCAGGGGCTCAGACTTTTGGAAAGCTTCCAAGGGCATGTTCACGCTCCGGTTTTGAGGTTGCTGGCCGGGGCCACTTTGGTCGGTGCGCTTTCGCGCGCGCGGCGCAAGGCCACGGTGGCCAGTGCGGCACCTGCCAGTTCCAGCAACAAAATGGCGGGTAAAGCAATGCCTGCAATGGATTGGCCCAACTCGGGCGAGGCTTGCGCAAATTGCGAAGTAATCAATAGCGCCACTGCCGACATGGGGGCCATGGCACAGGCCACCCACACCGCCTGCTGCCAACTGGCACCTGAGCCCATATTGCCCAGGCCCACACCCACTGCTTTGGCAATCAAGCGCGCCACCACCAGTGCCAGCACGGCCACCGCAACCGCACCACTCCAGGGCGCTTGTGCTGCCACGGTTGAAACCATTACAAACATCAGCATGGTGAGCAGCGAAGACGCCGTTCCCAGCTGGCGCGGCCAGGCCCAAGGTCGCTGGTGCAACTGCTTGAGCAAAATGCCCCCCAGCAGCGCAGCCAAGGGGGCAGAGCCACCCAGGTGCGCAGCCACTACAGTGGCTGCAGCAATCAAGGCCAGCATCAAAATGGACGTGTTTTCACTGCTGGGGCTCATCACCTGTAGTGCCAGGCGCATGGCAAAGCACAGCAAGGCGCCCACCAATACAGACACCCCCAGCACCACCAGCACGGGCGTAATGTCTTGCCATAGCGAGGCAGCGGGCCTTGCAAAGATTTCGGCTTTGGCACTGCCCAGGGTCAGGGCATACAGCGTAGAGAGCGTGGCCAGCACCATGGCGCGGTCGGTGACTGGGCCCACCGCGCGGGTGTCGTTAATCACGCGGGCCAGAACCACGGGGGAGGCGGCCATGGCGATCAACGCCAGCGGCGTGGCAATGATGGCTTCAATCCCGCACCAGCGCAGCACGTAAAACACCGCCAGATAGGTGAGCGCTGCTTCAGCCAAACTTTGCACCAGCACCATCGGATTGTGGCGGAACCAGCGCAGCGTAATACGTGCACCGCACTCAAACAACACCACCGAGACTCCCAACTCCAGCAGGAACAACGCAGGCCCTTGCAGGGGCCACATGGCACCGCCAAAGCCAAAAAATCCGGCCAGGGTGCCGATCAGCGCATAGCCCACTATCTTTGGCATTTGCAGGTGGCGCTGAAAAAGGTAGCCCACCAGGGAAGCGAGAGCCAGTAGCAGCGACCACTGCAACGTGTCAAATCCTGCGGAGGGTTTGAGCCATTGTTCCCAAAACTGGGAAATGTGGAGGGAGATTTCGTTCATGCCTTCATCCTTGCTCAGAGCTCCTAAATGTTGATGCGCTCGCAATAATCTACGAATGCCAGCGCATGCGATCAAGAGGACAAAACCGTCAAGGCTTGAAGAAACTCAGCGGATTGCTGCGCAAGCGGTGGCGAATGGCGGCGTAGATGCGTGAACGCTCTACGCCAGTGACGTTTTGGGCGCGCAGCGCCATGCGAAACGCCAAGTAAAAGCTCACCATAACATTGATGGCACCGTTGAACGGCAGCATGGCCACGGCCCACCAGAAAGCGCTGCTGTGAATGATGTCAAGACCGAAAGTGGCCCCGGCAACGCCCAGTTGGCCGGAGGAGAGTGTGACATGGCGCACTTCCAGACCCAACCCAAAAAACCCTGCAACAGCGGGAGCCAGCCCCAGCATCAAACCCAAAGAAATATTGGCGGCAAAGCCCGAGATATGGTTGCGCCAGAAGTGGCTCCAGCGCTTGGCCCGGTGGTTGCCCAAGGCGCGGGTGATGGTCGGGTTGTAGCGCATGGCTGAATCCAGGCGGTTCAGCACAAACCAGTTTTCTGCCCAGCCTGCTATCAGGCTGCTGATAAACAGCAGCACGCCGGTGAAAGCGGCAAATAGCAGCGAAGGCCCCAGCAAGCTCAGGGAGGTGAGCACTTGTGTGGCGTGCGCTTCGTCCAGCGGCGGAGCGCCAAAAGCGTACTGGAACAGCATGGCCAGCCCCAGGGCGGCAGGAAACACCACCAGCACATTGCCCAAGATAGCGGCCACTTGGGTTCGGGTGAGGTTGGCCACCTCGTCCACAAAGTTTTCAATTGCTCCGGGCTCATTGATGTTCTTGAGCTTGGAGGCCATGGCCGGTGCCGTCATGGCGGGCTGCTTGGTGGCCACGGTGAAGTGCAGCAGCTGGATCAGCACAAAGCTGATGGCGTAGTTCACCCCCGCCCAGAAGCCACCCCAAAACGCCGAAAATGCCAGCGCTGCCAGCCCGAACTTGAGCATGGTGGTGACTGACATCAGCAAGCCACCACCCGCAGCGCGGCGCAGCATCTGCATGTATTCCGAGCTGTTGCGCGTGATGTAGTGCTCGCCCGTCTCTGCGCTGCGTTCCGTAACTTTTGCTGCCAGCAGCGAGGAGTTGGTGGAGAACAGCGAGCGCAGGCTGCGCCGCTCACGGCCCACGCTGACAAAGCCTGCCAGCAGGCGCACAGCGTCTTGTTCCGGCCGCGAACTGGTCAAGCAATCGAGCAGTTGCCGAATGCGCACGATGCGGGTGCGCAATTGGCGTACCCGAAACACCAGGCCCACGGAGATGCCGCCCTCGCCAAAGCGGTTGTAGACCGTGCCAATAGCGGCGCGGCAGGCATCAAGACGCTCACGCAGGCGGCGTTCGGCTTCCAGCAGCCGGTCAGGGGTGCGCAGGCCGTGCAGCACTTCAATGCGCAGGCTTTCCACATCGCGAATCAGGTCGTGAAAAGGCCGTGCATCGCGTGCTTCCTCACTCATACGCAGGCGCAACTCTGGCGAGAACCCGTTGGAGAGAATCTGGCCCGCGCAGTACGTAATGGCATTGAGCAGCGCGTGCTGCCAAAAGCTGGTGCCCTGGCTCTCTTGCGGATTGAGCAAGGCAGACAGCCGTTGCAACAAGGCTTCGGGCATGGCAGTGAGCCAGCGCGCACCAAACTCCGTTGGCATGGCAATCGAAAACAGCTCGGAGGCATCGATCGTCTCCGGGGTGCCAGGCAGCAGCTTGCCGCGAATGCGCTCGGATACCTCGGTGATCATGGCGGTGCGCGGGGCAAAGCCAAAGTCGGCCAGCAGCGTGGTGATGTCCACGGTGTCAATGAATGCCAGCCACCACGCCTGCAAGCGTTGCTGTAATTGCGGATCACCTTCTACCGTCGTAATCAACGACTCGGCGCGCCCGATTGCCACTTCCACCGAAGGTTGGGCTGCGCGGATCCACTCCAGTACATGAATGAGCCAAAGGTGGCGCTCCGCCAAGTCGGCACGGGGGTCTAGTTCCGCCAGCAGGCGGGGCAAATCAGTGGCAGTACGGCGCATTCAGTGCAGTGTTCGTGAAGCAGTCAGGGGCGATGGAATGTGGGCTTTGTGCGTAGCCTCGATATCCAGTGCAAAGGGCGGTATGTCGCATTCAAATGTTTCCCCATGCTCACTGACACACAGGTAGCGGCCCTGCATCGTCCCTGCAGGGGTGCGCAGTTCACAGGCGCTGTCATACACAAAACGCTCGCCCGGCTGCAACAGTGGCTGCCGGCCAATCACGCCCAGGCCATGCACCTCTTGCTGGTCGCCTTGCGCATCGGTAATCAGCCAATGCCGTGCGATCAACTGCGCGGCGGCTTGACCGGTGTTGGTCACGGTGATGGTGTAACTGAATCGGTACACGCCCTCCTGCAGCCGGGATTGCTCCGGCTCGTATTGGGCATGTGCTTCCACTTGAAACTCGTACATAGGCATAGCGCAATAGTAACTGCGACAATTGCCCACCATGAACCCCACGTACCGCATTGCCCCCTCTATTCTCTCTGCCGACTTTGCCCGTCTGGGCGACGAAGTGCGCACGGTGATTGCCTCTGGCGCAGACTGGATCCACTTTGATGTCATGGACAATCATTACGTGCCGAATTTGACATTCGGCCCCATGATTTGCCAGGCTTTGAAGCCGCATGCAGCCACCCCCGATGGCAAGCCGGTACCCATCGACGTGCACTTGATGGTGCAGCCGGTCGATGAACTGGCCACCGCTTTTGCCAAGGCCGGCGCTGACTACATCAGCTTTCATCCGGACGCCAGCAACCACGTGCACCGCAGCATCCAGAACATCAAGTCGCACGGCGCGAAAGCCGGCTTGACGTTCAACCCTGCCATGCCTTTGGATGTGCTGGACTGGGTGATTGAAGACCTGGATCTGATCTTGTTGATGAGCGTGAACCCCGGTTTCGGCGGTCAAAGCTTTATTGATAGCACCCTGCGCAAGATTGAAGCTGTGCGCAAGCGCATTGATGCATGCGGTAAAGACATTCGATTGGAAGTCGATGGTGGCATTAAGGAAACCAACATCCGCGCAGTCGCCAATGCTGGCGCAGATACTTTTGTGGCAGGCAGCGCCATTTTTGGCAAACCCGACTACAAGGCCGTGATCGATCAAATGCGTGCCAATCTGGCCGCTTGAATAGCGCCCCAGCAACTGGGCCTGCCATAGCAGGCCTTTTTTATTTTTGAGTATTTTATGCCTCAAGCCCTTGTGTAGCAACGGCTTATAGCTATAAAAGTAGGTGATTGAATGTCCGTGATTTTGACCCTGGGCACAGCGCGCAGAACGCTGGAATTGGATGCAGCCATCGTCGATCTAGATGGCACCATGGTGGACACCATCGGCGATTTTGTGCAGGCCATCACCCGCATGCTGGCGGATCTGCAGTTGCCCAACCTGGGCGCTGAGGACGTGCAGCACATGGTGGGCAAAGGCACGGAACACTTGCTGCGCAGTGTGCTGGCCCATGTGCTCCAGCACGGGGGTCATCCAGAGCAAGATTTGAGCGATGCCGTGCAAGCGCTGTTCCCCCAAGCGCTGGCGCGCTATGAGCACCATTACATCGTCATCAATGGGCAATATTCATCGGTCTACGCCGGGGTGCTAGAGGGCCTGCACACCCTCAAAAATGCCGGTTTGCGTTTGGCCTGCGTGACGAATAAACCTTTGGCATTCACCCTTCCTTTGCTGCAAGCCAAAGGGCTGGATGGCTTGTTTGAGCAGGTTTTTGGCGGCGATTCTTTTCCTCGTAAAAAACCCGATCCCATGCCGTTGCTCAAAACTTGCGAGGCCTTGGGCACCGCACCTGCCCGCACCTTAATGCTCGGCGACTCCAGCAACGATGCCCAAGCCGCCCGCGCAGCGGGCTGCCCCGTGGTGCTGGTGAGCTATGGCTACAACCACGGCCAACCAGTGCAGGCTGTGGATGCCGATGGGGTGGTGGACAGCTTGGTGCAGTTGGCTTTGAAATAAGTGGCCGTTTTTATTACCAATCCTCCAGCCTTGGCTCCCACAAGGCTTGAGGATTTAAAGTTTTCGTACGCGTTTTCTGGCTAGGCCAGCGCTTTGGTGGCTGGCTGGGAGGTTGCCTTTGATGTAGTCACCGCAGGCCGTGCCGACGATGCCGACTCGTAATGCGCGAGTTTGAAGACTGACACAGCCTCAACCAGCTGCTCGGCTTGCAGTTGCAGGCTCGAAGCGGCCGACGCACTCTGCTCGACCAGTGCAGAGTTCTGCTGGGTGTTCTGGTCCATCTGTGCAATAGCCTGTGCGACTTGGGCCACGCCCGTGCTTTGCTCGGCACTGGCAGCACTGATTTCTCCCACGATGTCGTTGACTTGGCGGATGGCAGCGACCACTTCGGCCATGGTGGCGCCGGCCCGGTCAACCAAGGCTGAGCCTTGACCTACTCGATCCACACTGGTGGAGATCAAAACTTTGATTTCTTTCGCCGCCTCGGCGCTGCGTTGCGCAAGGTTGCGCACTTCGCTGGCGACCACTGCAAAGCCGCGCCCTTGTTCACCGGCTCTGGCTGCTTCAACAGCAGCATTCAATGCCAAGATATTGGTTTGGAAGGCAATGCTGTCAATCACGCCAATGATGTCTGAGATGCGCTGGCTCGCATCATTGATGCCACGCATGGTGCTGACGACCTCTTGCACAACCTGGCCGCCTTGCTGCGCCACTTGGCTGGCATTCAACGCCAGTTGGTTGGCTTGGCGTGCACTGTCAGCGTTTTGGCGCACCGTGTTGCCCAACTCATCCATGGAGGCGGCCGTTTGCTCCAGGGCACTGGCTTGCTCTTCAGTGCGGTGAGCAAGGTCCTGATTGCCTTGGTTGATTTCTTCGCTGGCCATGGCAACGCGCTCCGCACTGCTGCGGACCCCTTGAACAATGCCCGCTACGTTGGCGCGCATACTTTCCAGCCCGTAAGTGACGCTGCTGGCCTGACCCTTAGAGCCCGCGCTGGCGCTCAGGTCACCTTGCGCCATACGGTGCGTGAGTGCCAAAAGCTCACCCGGCTCTGCGCCCAGCTGCTTCAAGATGCTGGTGGAAAGCAGCCATCCCACGCCCAGCAAGAGCAGCACGATCACCCCGCAGCCTGCGGCGGCCCATTGCAACCGGGTTGCGAATGCGGCATTGACCGTATCGATATACACCCCTGATCCAATGACCCAGCCCCAGGCATCAAACCCCATGATGTAGGAGACTTTTTCCACGGGGTCATCGCTGCCCGGTTTGGGCCAGAGATAGCGGTGGTAGCCCGCACCATATTTTTTGATGATGTTGACAAAGTCCACGAAAAGCCGGCGTCCGGTTGGGTCTTTGTGTTCGTTCAGATCTTGCCCATCGAGTTGAGGGCGCACCGGGTGCATGATCATGCGAGGGTGCATGTCATTGATCCAGAAATACTCAGTGCCGCTGTAGCGCAGCTTGCCAATTGCTTGTAGCGCCCGTGTCTGGGCCTCTGTCTGGGTCATCTGACCCTGCTCAGCCTGAGCGTGAAACTGTGTCAAAAGTCCATGCGCGATTTCAACGGTCTGGCGCACTCCGCTTTGGCGTTCTTGAATCAGCATCGACCTTTCGGAAATACTGAGCCCTAAAGTCATCGTCAGAATGGCGAGGGTGGCAAAAAATACCAGTGCGCCCAGCCTCCGAGTGACGCTGATGCGTTGAAGCAATTGCATGATGTCTCCGAATACTTTCTGTCTGCCCGACAGTTGTATGGACTTCTACTCAGAAAGAACAGAGGGGAAGGGAGTGGTTGGCGTATTTCTGCGACCAAAAACGTTGATATAGAAACAGGAAGTTGAAGTTGAGCCCCAGTCTTGCTATTTGGGTGCAACGCCGGGCAACGAACTCCGCGCAATTGCGGAGGCCGTGCCATCCGGGTGCGGAGAAGCGAGCCGTCACATTTTGTGTGTCAAGGCCTCATTTATGGCCGGGGAAGGATGCGCTACACTCATCCGCTATGTTCATTCACTACGTGTTCATCACAGGTTGCTCCGACCGGGGAGCCTGGCCCTGGCGTAAGCCAGCATCCATGACCGTGTAAAGCGCTCACTGGTTGAGCGCACCCATGTCCGCCACCGCAGCGGACGTTTGAGTGAATCGCAACGCCTGCCCTTGCCCTATTGCGTGCAGTGCGTTGCCCCGATTGGGAACCCTGCTCTGTGATCACAGAACTTGAATTCAAAAGCCTGGCCAGCCAAGGCTACAACCGCATTCCTTTGGTGACCGAGGCGTTTGCCGACCTCGAAACCCCGCTCTCGCTGTATCTGAAACTTGCGCATGCCCAGGGCGATGGCAAGCACAGCTTCTTGCTGGAATCGGTGGTGGGGGGCGAGCGTTTTGGCCGCTACAGTTTTATTGGCCTGCCTGCGCGTACGTGCTTGCGTGCCAGCGGTTTTGGCGCAGCAGCCAAAACCGAGGTGGTGACCGATGGCGCGGTGGTAGAAACGCACGCCGGCAATCCGCTGGACTTTATGGAGGCCTACCAGCAGCGCTTCAAGGTGGCGCTGGTGCCCGGCCTGCCGCGTTTTTGCGGCGGTTTGGCGGGGTACTTTGGCTACGACGCGGTGCGCTATGTCGAGAAAAAGCTCGAACATTCCTGCCCCGTCGATACGCTGGGCACGCCCGACATCATGCTGCTGCTGTGCGAAGAGGTGGCGGTCATCGACAACCTCTCGGGCAAGCTGTATTTCATCGTCTATGTGAATCCCTCGGAAGCCGAGGCCTACAGCAAGGGCAAAAAGCGCATGCGCCAGCTCAAAGAGCAGCTGCGCTACTCGGTCAGCGTGCCGCAAATCAAGGGCGGTGACAGCCATCCGGCCGAGCGCAGTTTTGCCAAGCAGGATTACATCCAGGCCGTGGAGCACGCCAAAGAGCTGATTGCGGCGGGCGAATTCATGCAAGTGCAAGTGGGCCAGCGCATTCAAAAACGCTACACCGAATCACCCTTGAGCCTGTACCGCGCATTGCGTTCGCTGAACCCTTCGCCGTACATGTATTTCTACAACTTTGGCGACTTCCAGGTGGTGGGCTCCAGCCCCGAAATTCTGGTGCGCCAGGAAAAAACCGAAGCGGGTGAGCAGATCACCATCCGCCCCCTGGCGGGCACACGGCCACGTGGTTCTACGCCCGAGAAAGACAAGGCCACCGAGCTGGAGCTGATGGCCGACCCCAAAGAGCGCGCCGAGCACGTGATGCTGATCGATCTGGCGCGCAACGACATTGGCCGCATCGCCAAAACTGGCAGCGTCAAAGTGACGGAAGCCTTTGTGGTGGAGCGTTACAGCCACGTCATGCACATCGTCAGCAACGTGGAAGGCATTTTGCAAGACGGCATGACCAGCATGGATGTGCTCAAAGCCACCTTCCCGGCGGGTACGCTGTCGGGCGCACCCAAGGTGCATGCGATGGAGCTGATTGACCAGCTCGAACCCACCAAGCGCGGCATCTACGGCGGCGCCGTGGGTTATCTGAGTTTTGCGGGCCACATGGACATGGCGATTGCCATTCGCACCGGTGTCATCAAAGATGGTCACCTGTATGTGCAGGCCGCTGCGGGGGTGGTGGCCGACTCGATTCCTGAGATGGAATGGAGAGAAACTGAACACAAAGCCCGTGCCTTGTTGCGCGCGGCAGAACTGGTGGAAGAAGGGTTGGAATGATGCGAGCGATTGAGAAAGTCAAAGACTGCCAGAGCATGCAAGAAGTGCGCGCCGGTGTGAATGCGCTGGACGACATCCTGGTGCCTTTGCTGGTGGAGCGCAGCGGCTATATGACGCAGGCTGCTAAGGTCAAGAACAACGAAAACCTGGTGCGCGATGAAGCGCGCATTCAAACCATCATCGATCGCGTGCGTCCTATGGCCGAAGCGCAGGGCGGCAACCCCGACCTGATGGAGCGCCTGTACCGCGCCATGATGGAGTGCTACATCGACTATGAGCACCAAGAGCTGGCGCGCATGCGCGCTGAGGGTTTGCAGCCTCAGGAGCGTCAAGGAACACAGGTATGAAGCTCTTGATGATCGACAACTACGACAGCTTTACCTACAACATCGTCCAGTACTTTGGCGAGTTGGGGGCGGAGGTGACTGTGGTGCGCAACGACGAAATCACGCTGGATGCCGTCATCGCTTTGGTGGCCGAAAAAGGCATCGAGCGCATCGTTATTTCGCCTGGCCCCAGCTCCCCGAAAGAAGCCGGCATTTCGGTGCCTGCGATTGAACATTTCGCGGGCAAATTGCCGGTGCTGGGCGTGTGTCTAGGCCACCAGAGTATTGGCGCAGCGTTTGGTGGCGACATCGTCCGCGCAGGCCAGCAAATGCATGGCAAAACCAGCGTGATTAGCACCGATCAAAAGGGCGTGTTTGCCGACTTGCCGCAGCAGTTCACGGTGAACCGCTACCACTCGCTGGTGATCGACAAGAACACGCTGCCGGATTGCCTGGCCATCACCGCCACCAGCGAAGATGGCGAAATTCAGGGCGTGCGCCACAAAACGCTGGCGGTGGAGGGGGTGCAGTTCCACCCCGAAAGCATCTTGACCGAGCATGGCCACGCCATGCTCAAGAACTTTCTGGAGCAGAAATAAGCCCGCAGCCGCATGGTCTTATGCCCTGCGGTTTTTGTTTTTAAGAGCAGCCTGCCCTTGTCATACCTTGTTTTCAAAGCAATAACTATCTGAAAGCAAGCAAATGACAGGGCAAGCAGCTTTGATTGCGATAGCAAAGGAATAGACCCCATGAGCACTTTTACCGCCCAGGAAGCGCTGCAGCGCACCATTGAACACCGCGAAATCTTTCACGATGAAATGCTGGACCTGATGCGCCAGATCATGCGCGGTGAGCTATCGCCCGTGATGATGGCGGCCATCCTCACCGGCCTTCGTGTGAAGAAGGAAACCATTGGCGAAATCTCCGCCGCCGCCGAGGTGATGCGCGAGTTTTCCAACCAGGTGCATGTGCACGACAAAGCCCATCTGGTGGACATCGTCGGCACTGGCGGCGATGGTGCCAATACCTTCAATATCTCGACTTGCGCCACGTTTGTGATTGCGGCGGCGGGCGGCAAGGTCAGCAAGCACGGCGGGCGCAGCGTCAGCAGCAAATCGGGCAGCGCCGACGCGATGGAAGCGCTGGGCGTGAACATCAACTTGCAACCCTCACAAATCGCCGATTGCATCCGCGATGTAGGCATTGGCTTTATGTTCGCCCCCAACCATCACCCGGCCATGAAGAACGTGGCGCCGGTGCGCAAAGAGCTGGGCGTGCGCACCATCTTTAACATCCTGGGCCCGCTGACCAACCCGGCCGGTGCGCCCAATATTTTGATGGGTGTGTTCCACGAAGACCTGGTCGGCATCCAGGTGCGCGCACTGCAGCGTCTGGGCGCCGAGCACGCGCTGGTGGTCTATGGCCGCGACGGCCTCGATGAAATCAGTCTGGGCGCGGGCACGCTGGTGGGTGAGCTCAAAGACGGCGTGGTGCGCGAGTACGAAATCCACCCCGAAGACTTTGGCCTGCGCATGGCGGGCACACGCGGCCTGAAGGTGGAAACGCCCGAGGAATCCAAGGCCATGCTGATGGGCGTGCTGCAGGGCGAGTCAGGCCCGGCGCGCGACATCGTCTGCCTGAACGCAGGCGCGGCGCTGTACGCGGCCAATGTGGCGTCTTCGATTGCGGATGGCTTGCAGCGTGCACAGGCTGCGATTAACAGCGGCGCAGCGTTGAAAAAACTGCATGAACTGGTGGCTTACAGCGGCAAGCAGGCAAGCTGATCTGCGCAGCGCCGACAATAGCTCCCATTGCTGCACCGCGTGTGCAGCCACTGCCTAGAAAGAACACCATGTCCGATATCCTGAAAAAAATCTGCGACGTCAAAGTCCAAGAAGTAGCCGCAGCCCAGCAAGCCATCCCATTGGCCGAGGTGCGCCGCGATGCGGAAAGCCGCGTCTCCACGCGTGATTTTGAAGGTGCCATTCGCGCCAAAATCGCCAAAGGCCATGCTGGCGTGATTGCTGAAGTGAAAAAAGCCAGCCCCAGCCAAGGCGTAATCCGTGCAGATTTTGACCCCGTGGACATCGCCCAAAGCTACATGGTGGGCAACGGCAAGATCAGCGCGGCTTGCCTGTCGGTGCTGACCGACCGCCAGTTCTTCCAGGGCCAGCCGGACTTTTTGAAGCAGGCCCGCGCTAGCACGCTGCTGCCAGTGCTGCGCAAGGACTTCATGGTCGATCCTTACCAGATCTACGAGTCGCGCGTGATGGGCGCGGACTGCGTGCTGCTGATTGCTGCCTGCCTGGAAGACAGCATGATGGCCGAGATGGAGCAGATCGCCCGCAGCCTGGACATGGCCGTGCTGGTCGAGGTGCACGATGGCGTCGAGCTGGAGCGTGCCTTGAAGCTCAAGACGAAGCTGGTGGGCATCAACAACCGCAATCTGCGTACGTTTGAAGTCAACGTTCAAACCACGCTGGATCTGCAAAAACAAGTGCCCGCAGACCGCCTGCTGGTCACGGAATCGGGCATCCAGACCCAGGATGACGTGAAAAAACTGCGCGATGCCGGCATCAACGCCTTCCTGGTGGGTGAGACCTTCATGCGCGCGCCGGAACCCGGTGAAGCGCTGGCCAAACTGTTTGCCTAAACCCAGCCACGTTTTTCAGGCCCTTTCCTCTCCGATATTGCATGCCAGAAGCCTCTCCTTACATCGTTGCCCGCATCCCCAAGTTGCCCCCTAAATACCTGCTGGTGGTCATGCCCTTGCTCATGTCTTTGTGCATGTCGTGCGTGGTGTCCCTGGTGGCAACGCTGCGGGCGGTGGGCTGGACGGAGCACCTGTTTTTGGCGTGGATGGGCAATTGGGCATCGGGCTGGATGGTGGCGTTTCCGGTGCTGTTTGTGGTCACGCCACTGGTGAAAAAGCTCACCGCCAAGCTGGTGCGCATGCATTAAAGTGCCAGATCATGCTATGGTTTAAAGAGTTACAAGCCTTTGTAAATGCACGTTTTTAGTATGAAAGTCATCTGAAATGCAAGCAACATCAGGGCAGCCAGCTACGCAATTGATGAGCGCCGACCCCGCGCACTGGCCGGTAGCGCCGGGCTGGCAGCCCATCGTCGAGCAGTTTTTCACCGCACCCAAAGGCCAGCAGTTGCTGGCTTATCTGCAACAACGCCTGGACGATGGCGCGGTGATTTTCCCGCCGCAACCGCTGCGGGCGCTGGAACTCACTGCGCCCGAAGATGTGCGTGTGGTGATCCTGGGGCAAGACCCCTACCATGGCCGCGGTCAGGCCGAAGGGCTGGCGTTTTCCGTCGCACCCGGCGTGCGTCTGCCGCCGTCACTGCTCAATATCTTTAAAGAAATGCAGCGCGATTTGGGCACGCCCTTTCCGCCCGTGCCCAGCCCCGGCGGTTCACTGGTCAAATGGGCGCAAAACGGCGTGCTGCTGCTCAATACCTGCTTGACCGTCGAAGAAGGCCAAGCTGCCAGCCACAGCAAACGCGGCTGGGAAGTGCTGACCGACGCCATCATTGAGCACGTGGCACAGCAAGGCCGCCCCACCGTCTTTATGCTCTGGGGCGCCCATGCCCAATCCAAAAGCGTGCTGATCCCGCATGACCGTGGGCACTTGGTGCTGATGAGCAATCACCCCTCACCACTGTCCGCGCTGCGTCCCCCCGTGCCATTTATCGGCAATGGGCACTTTGGGCAGGCCAAAGCATTTCGGCAGCAGCACGGTTATTGACTACTTGGTTGTGACGCCCTGTGGGCAAGCTTGTGTGGGCGCACGCCAGGCCATCCATCTCTAGCGTTTGCGCTCCAGCAGCATGGAGTCGCCGTAGCTGAAGAAACGGTACTCATTGGCAATCGCGTGCTGGTACACCTCCATGATGTGCTTGTAGCCGGCGAGGGCGCTCACCAGCATCATTAAAGTGCTCTTGGGCAGGTGAAAGTTGGTGATGAGCGCATCGACCACGCGGAACTCAAAACCGGGCGTGATGAAAATGTTGGTGTCGCCTGAAATCTGCCCCGTGCGCGCCCATGACTCTAGGGTGCGTACGCTGGTGGTGCCCACGGCGATGATGCGACCCCTGCGTTGGCGGCAGCGCTCAAGGGCTGCCAGTGTTTCCAGCGGCACGTTGTACCACTCGGTGTGCATCTGGTGCTCCGACAGGTTCTCGGTCTTGACGGGCTGGAATGTGCCAGCGCCGACGTGCAGCGTGACGGCCGCAGTCTCGACGCCTTTTTCCTTCAGTGCTGCCAATACTTTCTCATCAAAGTGCAGCGCAGCAGTGGGTGCGGCCACGGCACCGGGGTGGCTGGCAAACACAGTCTGGTAGCGCTCAGCGTCTTCTTGCTCGTCAGGGTCAAATTCGGCGTTCTGGTTACGCTCGATGTAGGGCGGCAGTGGTAGATGCCCAAACTGCTCCATCAGCTCCCAAGGCGTTTCACCGTTGTCGCCTTGCAGCGCAAAGCGAAACAGCGGGCCGCTTTCATCGGGCCAGCGGCCCAGCAGCACCGCATCAAAGCCGCCGCGCTTGACACCGCCGCACAGATGCACGCGCGCGCCGGGCAGTGGCTTTTTGCTGACCTTCATGTGCGCGACCACTTCGTTGCCCTGCAGCACGCGCTCAATCAGCAGTTCCAGCTTGCCGCCGCTGGCTTTTTCACCAAATACGCGGGCTTTGATGACCTTGGTGTCGTTGAACACCAAGAGGTCGCCCTCATGCAGCAAATCAGGAAGTTCTTTGAAGATGCGATCCACCAACTCTGGCGCGCGGGCATCCAGCAGGCGTGAGGCGCTGCGTTCGGCAGCAGGGTGTTGGGCAATCAGGTGCTCAGGAAGCACAAAGTCGAAATCGCTGAGGGTATGAGCGCGGGGGCTGAGAGGCATGCGTATTCTTGAGGGCTGAACAAGCCCGTTCCAAGGCTAGAAATGAAGTGGCAGATTTTCGCAAATCTCTACGCATGGATTGACAAGGGTGGGGTGAATGTCCCTGCTGATTCAGGGTAAGCCCTATATCAGCAGTCGGTAAGCCTTGATGAACGTCATAGAGCTGGAGCACGTACTTCTTACACTCGACCCCCCGTGTGTACAAGGAAGGGCGCAACCATGGATACCTCGTTTGTCTGGGATGACCACTTTGTCACTGAGCTGGATGCGGTGGACGAGCAGCACCATGACTTGGTGAATTTATTCAATGAACTGAGTCAGGGCCTGTTCTCCAAGCGCAGTGATCGTGAAGTCGTTCTGGCAGACACCTATGCGCGTTTGCTGGCGTATACCAACCATCATTTCCAGGAAGAAGAGGAATTGATGGCGCACCATCAGATAGATGATCGGCATGTGCAAAGCCATAAAAGCATGCACAAGCAATTTGTGGAGCAGGTGATTGTGCTTTGGTCGCAGCGCACCACGATGACCGACCCAGCCACCACCTTGGTGGGCTTTTTGACCTCTTGGCTGGGCTTGCACATCTTGGGAATTGATCAGTCGATGGCGCGGCAAATTAAATCGATTCGCGCCGGATTGACCCCTGAAGCTGCTTACGACAAAGAGCGTTCAGCCCATGACAACGGCACCCAGGCGCTGCTGAAAATGATTGGCAAGTTGTACACCGCGCTCTCCTCCCAGAATGCCCAACTGGCGCTTGCCAATCAAACGCTGGAAGATCGCGTGGCCTCGCGCACGCGGGAGCTGCAAGCGGCCAATGCCAAGCTCCAAGCTTATTCACGCACCGATGGTTTGCTGGGTATTGCCAATCGCGCCTATTTCAATGAGCGCCTGGAGCATGCGTGGGCCATGGCGCGGCGCTGCGGCAGTCCTTTGGGGTTGGTGATGATTGATGTGGATTGCTTCAAACGCTACAACGACCGGTATGGGCACCTGCAAGGCGATGTGTGCTTGCAGACCGTGGCTGACGCGATCAAAAACAGTGCCTTGCGCGAGACCGATCTGGTAGCACGCTATGGCGGAGAGGAGCTGGTCGTCATACTCACCGATACCGACGCGGATGGCGCGCACGACGTAGCGCAGCGCATGGTGCAAAGCGTGCGCGGTCTGCGGCTGTTGCATGAAGCATCTCCGGTCGCTTCTTACATCACCATCAGTGCGGGTGCTGCGAGCAAGGTGCCGGCGGCCACACCATGGAGTGCGCGCGACTTGGTGCGCTGGGCCGATGAGGCACTTTATGCCGCAAAGACAGCAGGGCGTAACTGTGCGGTGAAATCAGCCTGCGACTCACTGAACGTTGGTGCTGGCGAGCGCTGAAGGCACTGGTTGCCAATAGAAGGCAAGGCATGGATGACGGCGCGCCACAGCGGTTATGGCGTGCTTGTATCGAGGCGGACACTTCTTGCATGGTAGTCTGCTCGACAGCTTTGACCATTCGCTTTCGACGTCTCCATGCCTTCTGCACCCGCATCACCTGCCAAAAAAACTGCGCCTAGCGCGCCCCAGCAGGCCCTGCACAAAATGGGGTTGGTGCGTGATATTGATTTGGTGTTGCACCTGCCACTGCGGTATGAGGACGAGACACGCATCACCCTGCTGCGCAATGCGCGCGATGGGGAAGTGGCGCAGATCGAAGCCACCGTGACCCAGTGTGAAGTGCAATTGCGCCCACGGCGCATGCTCAAAGTGACGGTCGATGATGGCACGGGCACCTGCGTGCTGACCTTTTTCAGCTTCTATCCGTCGCAGCAAAAAACCATGGCCGTGGGCACGGTGCTGCGCATTCGCGGTGAGGTCAAAGGCGGGTTTTGGGGGCGGCAGATGATGCACCCAGCCTTCAAAGTCGCAGGCGGTGAGCTGCCACAAGCGCTGACGCCGGTGTACCCCACAGCGGCAGGATTGCCGCAACCGTATCTGCGCCGTGCCATTGCCAGCGCCTTGCGGCGTGTGCACCTGCCCGAAACCCTGCCCGCAGGCACACCACCACCAGTGATGAGCTATTGGGGTGAAAATGGCCTGCAGCCCTTGATGGGCCTTGGCGATGCGCTCTCATTTCTGCACAATCCGACGCCCGAGGTTGCCATGGCCACCTTGGAAGACCATTCCCACCCTGCCTGGCAGCGCTTGAAAGCCGAAGAGCTGCTGGCGCAGCAGCTGTCGCAATACCGCTCCAAGCAAGAGCGCGCAGCGCTCAAAGCGCCCAGCTTGCAAGTGCCGCAGGCGGGCGATGGCGAGCAGACCCTGGTGGAGCAATTTTTGCAGCAACTGCCGTTCGGTTTGACGGGCGCGCAACAGCGCGTGTGCCACGAGATTGCGCAGGACATGGCCAAGCCGTTGCCCATGCACCGCCTGCTGCAGGGCGATGTAGGGTCTGGCAAAACCGTGGTTGCCGCGATGTCTGCCATGGTCTGCATTGCCGCAGGCTGGCAATGTGCGCTGATGGCACCCACCGAAATTTTGGCGGAGCAGCACTTTGCCAAACTGGTGGGATGGCTAGAGCCCTTGTTTGCGCCCTTGGGCAAAAAAGTCGCTTGGTTGTCGGGTGCGCAAAAGAAAAAAGAGCGTGCGGCCATGCTGGAGTTGGTGGCCAGTGGAGAGGCTGCTTTGGTGGTTGGCACGCATGCCGTGATCCAAGACCAGGTGCGGTTCAAAAATCTGGCGCTGGCCGTCATTGATGAGCAGCACCGTTTTGGTGTGGCCCAGCGCTTGGCGCTGCGTCAGAAACTGGCGCACCAAGGGCTGGAGCCGCATTTGCTGATGATGAGCGCCACGCCCATTCCGCGTACGCTGGCGATGAGCTACTACGCTGATCTGGATGTATCGGTGATCGACGAGTTACCCCCCGGACGCACGCCCATCGTCACCAAAGTCATCTCTGACAGCCGCAAGGACGAAGTCATCGCGCGCATTGGGGCGCAAGTGGCTGCTGGGCGGCAGGTGTACTGGGTGTGCCCGTTGATTGAAGAAAGCGAGGCGCTGGACTTGTCCAATGCCACGGCCACGCACATGGATTTGAGCGAGGCACTGCCCGGCGTCACCGTGGGGCTGCTGCACTCACGCATGCCGCAAGCGGAGAAAAAAGCCGTGATGGAGCTGTTTACCGCCGGCATCATGGGCGTACTGGTGTCCACCACGGTGATTGAAGTGGGGGTTGATGTGCCAAACGCTTCGCTGATGGTGATTGAGCATGCAGAGCGTTTTGGCCTGAGCCAGTTGCACCAGTTGCGCGGGCGCGTAGGGCGGGGGGCGGCTGCTTCGGCCTGCGTGTTGCTGTATGCGGTCAATGACAACGGCAGGTTGTCAGACACTGGCAAAGAGCGATTGCGAGCGATGGCCGAGACCAATGATGGCTTTGAAATTGCCCGCCGTGATCTGGAGATTCGTGGGCCTGGCGAGTTTCTCGGGGCCAGGCAATCTGGCGACGCCATGCTGCGTTTCGCTGATATCGACAAGGACATTGCCTTATTGGAGTGGGCCCGTGAGCTTGCGCCTGTTTTGCTGCAACAGCACCCGCATTTGGCAGACCTGCACATTCAGCGCTGGCTGGGCGTGAAGTCAGAGTTTCTCAAAGCGTAGGATAAATGCGGATATGCATTCAAGCACTTGCTTTGCGCAGGATGTCAGCCTTGCTGTGCTATACATTTAATTACATCAATGCACGATAGGCTATCGAATTTCGACAGGCATCGAAAAGCATTTTAAATTCCATGACACTCACAGAACTGAAATACATCGTCGCGGTTGCGCGCGAGAAGCATTTTGGCCGAGCTGCTGAAGCATGCTACGTGTCACAGCCTACGCTTTCGGTGGCTATCAAGAAGCTGGAAGAAGAGCTGGATGTCAAAATTTTCGAACGCAGCGCAGGTGATGTCTCTGTCACTGCGCTGGGAGAAGATATTGTTCGTCAGGCGCAAAGCGTGCTGGAGCAGGCTGCTGAAATCAAGGAAATTGCCAAGCGCGGCAAAGACCCCTTGTCGGGCGTACTCACATTGGGTGTGATCTACACCATTGGCCCGTATTTGCTGCCGGAGCTGGTGCGCAACTCGATCAAAAATACGCCGCAAATGCCGTTGATGCTGCAAGAAAACTTTACCGCCAAGCTGCTGGAAATGCTGCGCACCGGAGAGATTGACTGCGCCATCGTCGCGGAGCCATTTCCTGAGACCGGACTGGCCATGGCTCCTTTGTATGAGGAGCCCTTCATGGCGGCGGTGCCCAATACGCACCCATTGGCGCAGCAAGAACAGGTCACTACCAGCGAGCTGAAGAACGAAACCATGTTGCTGCTGGGAGCAGGCCACTGCTTCCGTGACCATGTGCTGGAAGTGTGCCCCGAATTTGCGCGCTACGCCAGCAATGCCGAGGGCATTCGCCGCACTTTCGAAGGCTCCTCGCTGGAAACCATCAAACACATGGTGGCTGCAGGAATGGGCGTGACCTTGGTGCCCCGGTTGTCGGTGCCCAAGGAAGCGCTGGATACCTTGCGCCGCCGCCAGTCTGACGACCCCCATATTCGCTACTTGCCCGTGGCGGAAGAGGAGGGCTTGCCCGCCCCCAGCCGCCGCGTGGTGCTGGTATGGCGCCGCAGCTTTACGCGCTATGAGGCAATTGCCGCGTTGCGTAACGCGGTCTACGCGTGTGAGTTGCCCGGTGTGAACCTGCTGACCTAAAACAATCGCGGCGATTGCCATATGTCATGGCGATACCGCGGGTGCGTCTTTGGTGTGCGCTACAGTAGCTCTACAGTATTCAGTATTTCTAACAGGCATATACCGCTCGTATGTGCCGCGATTGAGGAGAATCGTGATGGCTAAAGAAACCAAACTCGGCAAAAAAATGGCGGCAGCGCCCACGTCTGGAATGCCCATCAAGATCGGTATCAGTGCGCAAGACCGCGCTGACATTTCTGCCGGTTTGTCGCGCCTGCTGGCCGATACCTACACGCTGTACCTGACCACGCACAACTTTCACTGGAACGTGACGGGCCCCATGTTCAACACGCTGCACACCATGTTCATGGGCCAGTACACCGAACTTTGGAATGCCGTCGATCCTGTGGCAGAGCGCATTCGCTCGCTGGGCCACTTCGCGCCAGGCTCTTACGCCCAGTTTGGCAAGCTGACCAGCCTGCCGGATGTGCCTGCCAAGCCGCCCAAGGCAGCAGAGATGATCCGCATCTTGGTGGAAGGCAACGAAGCCGTGGCCCGCACGGCACGCGAGCTGTTCCCCCTGGCGGACAAGGCCAGCGACGAACCCACTGCCGATTTGCTGACCCAGCGCCTGACAGTGCATGAGCAAAATGCCTGGATGCTGCGCTCACTGCTCGAAGACTAAGCCGCGCTGATTTCCTGATAACGCCCGCTGTGTGCGGGCGTTGCGCTTTGTGCCAGACAATTTACCCATGACCACCTCGACCCCCAGCAGTGCTGCCACTGCCGCCAAGCGCTCCAAGCTTTCTCTGTATCTGGACTTGATCCGCTGGAACCGCCCTGCGGGCTGGCTGGTGCTGGTGTGGCCAACTTTGGCTGCGCTGTGGATCGCGGCGGAAGGCTTTCCAGGCTGGCACTTGTTGCTGGTATTTGTGGTGGGCACCGTGCTGATGCGCAGCGCTGGCTGCACCATCAATGACATTGCCGACCGTGATTTTGACAAGCACGTCAAACGCACGACACAGCGCCCCATCACCAGCGGGCAAGTCAGTGTCAAAGAAGCCGCCTTGGTGGGCTTGGTGCTGACACTGGCAGCTTTTGCGCTGGTGCTCACCACACGCTGGGAGGCGGTGGCCTGGTCGGTGCCCGCCGTGTTGTTCACCATCCTTTATCCGTTCACCAAACGCTTTTTCGCCATGCCGCAAGCCTTTTTGGGTATTGCATTCAACTTTGGCATCTTGATTGCTTTTGCAGCGGTAACGGGCGAGGTCAGCACCACCGCATGGAGCCTGTGGCTGGCCAACATGTTCTTGGTGCTGGCGTATGACACCGAATACGCCATGGTGGATCGCGATGACGATCTGAAGATCGGCATGAAGACCTCGGCCATCACGCTGGGGCGTCTGGATGTGGCCGGCATCATGGGCTTTTTTGCCCTGTGCCTGGTGCTCACGGTCTGCGCGGTGATGCCGTACGACCTGGGCTGGCCGTTCTGGCTGGGCATGGCGGCGGCGGTGGCGCAAGTGATCTGGCACTTTGTATTAATCAAAGACCGGGCTCGCGAGGGTTGCTTTACCGCGTTTAGCAAGAGCCATTACATCGGCATGACGATGTTTGCAGGCATCGCGCTGGGCTTTGCCTTGCGTTGATAGATCACGCCATAAAAAATCCCCGCAGCGGTGACGCTGGCGGGGATTTTTTCATGGGCGCTGGCAGTGGCTTACTTGCCGAACTCCGCCGCCAGCTCCTTGGCGCGGGTTTCGGCCTTGCGCAGCGCCGCAATGAAGTGCTGGGGCAACTCGGTCTGCTGCATGTGCGTGATGGCGGCATACGTAGTGCCGCCCTTGCTGGTCACGCGCTCACGCAATACGGCTGCGGGTTCGTCCGAACGCGCGGCCAATTCGGACGCGCCCTGGAAGGTGGCAATTGCCAGCTGGTACGACTGCTCGGTGGTCAGACCCATGCCCACACCCGCCTGGGTCATGGCTTCGAGGAACAAAAACACATAGGCCGGGCCAGAGCCTGACAGGGCCGTCACGGCGTCGAGTTTGTCTTCGGCATCCACCCAGACCAACTGGCCGGTGGTGCCAATGACGCGCTCTATCAGGGCTTGGCCTTCGGCATTGACTTCAGCACGGGCAAACAGGCCGGTCATGCCTTTACCGACCAGCGCCGGGGTATTGGGCATGGCGCGCACGATGCGACCCGTGCCCAGCCACTGGCTGATGCTGTCGGTGGTAATGCCCGCGGCCACGCTCAAATGCAGCGCTTGGGTGGTAAAGGCCACAGCTGCAGCAGCGGCGTCTTTGAACGTCTGGGGCTTGACGGCCCAGACCACCAGGTCAGCAGCAGTCAGCGCATCGGTAGCAGCGGGCAGGGCGGTGATGCCAAACTTGGCCTGCAGCGCCTGGCGCGCAGCTTCAAAGGGTTCAACCACGGTGATGTGTGCAGCAGGCAAACCGTTGCCAATCAGCCCGCCGATGATGGCGCTTGCCATATTGCCGCCGCCGATGAAGGCAATGCGGGTAGAAGGTATCTGGCTCATAGCAATGCTTTCAGAGTGAAAAAATGAGAGCTAGTAGCCCTTATAAAGCTTTGCATTCGAGAGGGAAACTATTCGAAAGCTAGGTTTCACCGGGGCAAGATGCTCTCTTTTTGGTGAATCCTTATCAGGCAGCAGTGGTCTGGCGCACGGCGCGCTCCCAGCGCGCCATCAACTCATCGGCACGGGATTTTTCCATCGTGGGCACAAAGTGGCGTTCGGCTTTCCACAGTGTGGACAGCTCATCGGTGCTTTGGTACACGCCTGATGACAAACCGGCCAAGTAGGCCGCGCCCAGCGCCGTGGTCTCTACGCAGGCAGGTCGCACCACCGGAATGCCCAGCAAGTCAGCTTGAAACTGCATCAGCAAATTGTTGACGCAGGCGCCACCGTCCACACGCAACTCGCTCACCGCTGCGCCGCCGTTGGCCACCGCATCACGGCTCATGGCCAGCAGCAGGGCAGCGCTTTGGTAGGCAATCGATTCCAGCGCTGCACGCGCGATATGCGCCAGCGTCGTGCCGCGCGTCAGGCCGGTAATCGACCCACGTGCATCGGGCTCCCAATACGGCGCGCCCAGGCCCGTAAACGCAGGCACCAGCATCACGCCGCCGGAATCGGGCACGCTTTCTGCCAGTTGCTGCACCTGGCCGCTGTGCTCAATGGCTTGCAGGCCGTCGCGCAGCCACTGCACCACGGCGCCGCCGACAAACACACTGCCTTCCAAGGCAAACTGCGGCGTGGTGCTGGTCTGTGCTGCAGCGGTGGTCAGCAGGCCATTGGCCGACGTCTGGAATTTGCCCCCCGTGTGCATCAGCATGAAGCAGCCCGTGCCGTAGGTATTCTTGGCCATGCCGGCTTTAAAGCAGGCCTGGCCGAACAGCGCACTTTGCTGGTCGCCGGCCACGCCGCCAATGCTGATAGCGCCGCCCAGCACATCGTCTGCCGTGTTGCCGAAATCTGCTGCCGAAGGCAGCACCTCGGGCATCAGGCTGGCGGGAATGTCCAGCAGCGCCAGCAAGTTGGCATCCCACTGGTTGGTGTGCACGTTAAACAGCATGGTGCGGCTGGCATTGGACACATCGGTCACGTGCCGCTTGCCGCCTGTGAGCTGCCAGATCAACCAGCTGTCCACCGTGCCAAACGCCAACTCGCCGCGCTCGGCGGCCGCGCGTGCGCCGGCCACATTGTCCAGTAGCCATTGGAGCTTGGTGCCCGAGAAATAGGCGTCGATGCGCAGGCCCGTCTTTTGCAAGATGGTGTCGCTGTGGCCCGCGTCGCGCAGTTGCACGCAAGTGGGCTCGGCGCGGCGGTCTTGCCAGACGATGGCGTGGTGAATCGGCGCGCCAGTCTTGCGGTTCCAGACGATGGTGGTTTCGCGCTGGTTGGTAATGCCGACAGAGCGAATGTCGCTGGCTGTCAAGCCCGCTTTGGCCAGCGCCTCTTTGGCCGTCCTTAACTGGGTGCGCCAGATTTCGCGCGGGTCGTGCTCCACCCAGCCCGGCCGAGGGTAAATTTGCGGCAGCTCCTGCTGGGCCGAAGCCACGATCTGGCCTTGCGTGTTGAAAACGATAGAGCGTGAGCTGGAGGTGCCTTGGTCCAAGGCGAGCAGGTAGGTCGTCATAGTTGACTAGAGTAAGGCAGAAAAAAGCGCCGTATGGCCGCTGCCATGTCCGTGGGCGAACTTATTGCGCGATCACGCACTGCACTTCTGCATCATTGAGCAGCTGGGCAAATGGCGCAGGCGGTGGGGCATCGGTAAACAGGCGGTCAATCTGGTGCAAGGTGGCAAGCTCTACCATCGCCTGACGGTGGAATTTGCTGTGATCGGCTGCCAGCCACACCTCGCGCGACTGATGAATGATGGTTTGTGCCACCTTCACTTCGCGCAGGTCGTAGTCGCGCAGCGTGCCGTCTTCCTCAATGGCAGAGATACCGATCAAGGCAATGTCCACCTTGAACTGGCGCATGAAGTCCACAGCCGCCTCGCCAATGATGCCGCGGTCACGGGTGCGCACCACGCCGCCTGCGACGATGACTTCGCACTCGGCATTGCTGCTTAGGATGGCGGCCACGTTCAGGTTGTTGGTAATGACGCGCAGGCCCCGGTGGTGCAGCAGCTCTTTGGCAATCGCTTCGGTGGTCGTGCCAATATTCAAAATCAACGAGCAACCATTGGGCACGGCTTGCGCCACCGCCTTGGCAATGCGCGCCTTGCCTTCGGCATTGAGCGTTTCGCGGCGGGTATGGGCCAGGTTTTCCACGGTGGCGCTGGGCACCCGCACCCCGCCATGAAATCGCACCAGCAAGCCGGAGGCGGCCAGCTTCTGCACATCGCGGCGTACGGTCTGCAGCGTCACGCCCAGACTGTCTGCCAATTGCTCCACAGTGGCCGATTGCAGGTTGCGCACTTCTTCCAGCAACTTCAGCTGGCGGGGGTTGTTATTGCTATTCACGGGGGTGCCACGCAAGGTAGATAAGTCAAATATCGTAAAACCGAAGGCTAAACGATGGAAATCGAAAAAAATCAATCACAAACGAAAGAAAAACATGACAATACTATCTAGCGCTCTGTTGTTGAATAGGGCGTATGGCACCGGCGCGCATTAACGTGCTGCTGTGCCCTGTTTTTACTACTCTCAGAAACTTGCCCGAGTCCTGAAGCGCCATGACGATTGCCTCTACGCCTTTGACCACTGACCGTGCCGAATTACTGGCCCGACTGTCTCAGCCTGAAACTTACGATCTGCTGATTATCGGCGGAGGCGCAACCGGTTTGGGCACTGCGTTGGATGCAACGGCGCGTGGTTTCAAAGTGTGTTTGCTGGAGTCGCACGACTTTGCCAAAGGCACCTCGTCGCGCGCTACCAAGCTGGTGCACGGCGGTGTGCGTTATTTGGCACAGGGCAATGTGGCGCTGGTGCGCGAGGCGCTGCATGAGCGCACCACGCTACTCAATAACGCTCCGCATCTGGCCCAGCCGCTGGCCTTTGTGATGCCTTCGTACAAATTGCTGGATACGCCGTTCTATGGCGCAGGCCTGAAGATGTATGACGCGCTGGCTGGCAAGCAGGGTCTGGGCCGTACAGAATTTCTGAGTAAAGACAAAACTTTGCGTCTGCTGCCCACTGTGCGCACCGAGTCGCTCAAAGGCGGCGTGAAGTACTGGGATGGCCAGTTTGACGATGCCCGACTGGCACTGGCGCTGGCGCGCACTGCCGCAGCCAAGGGTGCATTGCTGGTGAACTACTGTCCTGCCAAAGAATTGCTGCATACCGATGGCAAAGTCACGGGCGTGGTGTGTGAAGACGCAGAAACAGGTGTGCGTTACGAAGTGCATGCCCAATGTGTCGTGAACGCTACCGGGCCGTGGGTCGATCTGTTCCGCCAGCAAGATGCGGAACTGCTGGGCAAGCCCGTCAAGCCCATGGTTGCACCCAGCCAAGGTGTGCACGTGGTGGTGGATCGTGAGTTCCTGCCCTCTGACCATGCGTTGCTGGTGCCCAAGACGGCTGACGGCCGTGTGCTGTTTGCCGTGCCATGGCTGGGCAAGGTCATCCTCGGAACGACGGATACGCCACGCCAAGACCTGGCCCGTGAGCCCCAGGCCTTTGAGCACGAAATTGCCTTCATCCTGAAAGAGGCGGGCAACTACCTGTGCCGCCGCCCCACGCGCGCGGATGTGCGCAGCATCTGGGTGGGCATGCGTCCCTTGGTCAAGCCCCAAGACGATGACGGCGCAAACACCAAGAAAATCAGCCGGGAGCATACGGTGATGACCAGTAAGTCGGGCTTGGTGACCGTAACGGGTGGCAAATGGACCACCTACCGTGCCATGGCGGAGGACGTGCTGAAAGAATGCTTCGATGAAAAGCTCTTGCCCGCCCGCGCTGGTGGCGTCACCGTGCACATGCCGTTGGTCGGAGCGCCCAAGCCCGAAGACATCAAGCATCGAATGAATGCTGCCCAAGGTGAGCATATCTATGGCACTGAAGCGGCCGCTGTCCACAGTTTGCCCGGCGCCACCCAGATGCTGGCCGAGGGTTTGAGCGAAGCCATGGTCCGCTTTGCCGTGCGCTATGAATATGCGCGCACCGTCGAAGACGTGCTGGCGCGCCGCAGCCGCCTGCTGTTCCTGGATGCGCGCCTGGCGGCCAGCATTGCGCCCCGCGTGGCGCAAATCCTGCAGCAAGAGCTGCCAGGCGCAGACGTCAAGCTGACAGAGTTCCTGGCGCTGGCACAGCAGTATCTGCTCACCAAATAACTGGCGGCCCTTCACTGGGTCACCTGAAAAGGCCGGCAACTTCAAAAAAAGAAGCTGCTGGCCTTCTGTTTTATTGGTTTTGGCGATTAAACCTGTTTGAAAATAAGGCCATGGCTGGGCATGCAGCTATGCTTTTGGATGATTAAAGTTGCTCGCTTTTCATTCCCTACGCATGTGGTGGTTTTCGCTCGCTAAACAGTTGACGCGCAAGGAGTTTCTTGCGATAATCTTCTGCTCACGTGTAAAAGCGTGAAACTTTCTGCCCAGCGGGAAGCCCTCCGGAATGGTCCGGGCGGTGGACGACGGGCCCAAGACTGACTGGCTGCTTTGTTTGGCCCTTGAGAAGTTCTCTGGGGCTGTCCGGATCTGCTGGAGCAAGTTGGGAATATTGAAATGATCCAAACAGAATCTCGTTTAGAGGTTGCCGATAACACGGGCGCGAAGTCTGTCCAGTGCATTAAAGTGCTGGGCGGTTCTCATCGCCGCTACGCTAGCGTTGGCGACATCATCAAAGTGAGCATCAAAGAAGCCGCTCCCCGTGGCCGCGTCAAAAAAGGCGAGGTTTACAGTGCAGTGGTAGTTCGTACAGCCAAGGGCATCCGCCGTGGCGACGGTTCTTTGGTGAAGTTCGATGGCAACGCTGCCGTTCTGCTGAACGCCAAGCTGGAGCCTATCGGCACTCGTATTTTTGGCCCCGTGACTCGTGAACTTCGTAATGAAAAGTTCATGAAGATCGTGTCCTTGGCACCTGAAGTTCTCTAAAGGAAGCGCTATGAACAAGATTCGCAAGGGCGACGAAGTCATCGTGCTGACCGGCCGTGACGCAGGCAAGCGTGGCGTAGTTGCCTCGCGCAAGGACGATTCTTACCTGGTGATCGATGGCGTGAACCTGGTAAAGAAGCACGTCAAGCCAAACCCCATGAAGGGCACCACCGGCGGTATCGTGGACAAGGTTATGCCTATCCACCAGTCCAACGTGGCTATCTTCAATGCAGCGACAGGCAAGGCCGATCGCGTGGGCATCAAGGTGAACGCCGACGGCGCACGTGTTCGCGTGTTCAAGTCCAATGGCGCTGAAATCCAGACTGCCTAAGGAGTAACACATGGCACGACTGCAAAAACTCTATCGCGAAAAAATCGCGGCTGAACTGAAAGAAAAGTTCGGTTACACCTCCGCTATGGAAGTGCCCCGTCTGACCAAGATCACTCTGAATATGGGTGTGAGCGAAGCCGTGGCCGACAAGAAGGTGATGGACAACGCTGTGGCTGATCTGACCAAAATTGCTGGTCAAAAGCCCGTGGTGACCAAGGCCAAGAAGGCTATCGCTGGTTTCAAGATCCGTGAAGGTCAAGCAATTGGCTGCATGGTGACCCTGCGTGGCGTTCAAATGTACGAATTCCTGGACCGTTTCGTAACCGTGGCTCTGCCCCGTGTTCGCGATTTCCGCGGTATCTCGGGTCGTTCGTTCGACGGTCGCGGCAACTACAACGTTGGCGTGAAAGAACAGATCATCTTCCCTGAAATCGAATACGACAAAGTGGATGCTCTGCGTGGTCTGAATATCAGCATCACGACTTCGGCTAAGAACGACGAAGAGTGCAAGGCACTGCTCGCAGCGTTCAAATTCCCCTTCAAGAACTGAGGTAGCGCATGGCTAAAAAAGCTTTGATCGAGCGCGAACTGAAGCGCGAAAAACTGGCCGCTAAGTTTGCTGCCAAGTACGCTGAATTGAAGGCCATCGCCGGTGACGCTAAGCGTTCCGACGAAGAGCGTGATGCAGCCCGCATGGGTCTGCAAAAGCTGCCCCGTAACGCTAACCCCACTCGTCAACGTGCTCGTTGCGAGATCACTGGTCGTCCACGTGGCACATTCCGTCAATTCGGTCTGGGTCGCGCCAAGATCCGTGAACTGGCCTTCGCTGGTGACATCCCTGGTGTCACCAAGGCCAGCTGGTAAGCAAGTAGGAGAGATACAAGATGAGCATGAGTGATCCTATCGCCGACTTGCTGACCCGTATTCGCAACGCCCAAATGGTTTCTAAAGCCACAGTGTCGGTTCCTTCCTCTAAAGTGAAGGTTGCCATTGCACAAGTGCTGAAGGACGAGGGCTATGTTGACGGTTTTGAAGTCAAGACCGAAGACGGCAAGTCCGAACTCGTTATTACCCTGAAGTACTACGCTGGCTCCCCCGTGATCGAGCGTATTGAACGTGTAAGCCGTCCTGGCCTGCGCGTGTACAAGGGCCGTGACGCTATTCCTCAAGTCCAAAATGGCTTGGGTGTGGCCATTGTTACCACTCCTAAGGGTGTGATGACAGATCGCAAAGCACGTGCTACCGGTGTCGGTGGTGAAGTGCTCTGCTATGTGGCTTAACAGACATTAAGGAGAAATACTGAAATGTCTCGCGTAGCTAAAGCAAATGTGACCATCCCCGCTGGCGTGGATGTGTCGATGACTGCTGACTCCATCAAGGTTAAGGGCAAGGGCGGTGAACTGTCCCAAGCTCTGAATGCTTTGGTGTCCATCAGCAATAACGAAGGCAAGCTGTCGTTTGCCCCTGTTAACGATTCCCGTGATGCTGACGCACTGGCCGGTACTTTCCGCCAGTTGGTTAACAACATGGTCAAGGGTGTAACCGAAGGCTTCGAAAAGAAGCTGAGCCTGATCGGCGTGGGTTACAAGGCCTCTGTGCAAGGTTCCAAGCTGAACCTGGCTGTGGGCTTCTCGCACCCCGTTAACTTCGAAGCCCCTCAAGGCATCACCATCACTACCCCTACTCCGACTGAAATCGTGATTAAGGGTGCTGACCGCCAAGTGGTGGGTCAGCTGGCTGCTGAGATCCGCGCCGTTCGTCCTCCTGAGCCTTACAAGGGCAAGGGCATCCGCTATGTGGGTGAGAAGGTCGTGATCAAAGAGACCAAGAAGAAGTAAGGAGCTGCAATATGTTGACCAAGAAAGAGCAGCGTCTGCGTCGTGCACGCCAAACTCGCATCCGCATTGCACAGCAAGGCGTGGCGCGTTTGAGCGTGAACCGCACGAACCTCCACATCTACGCCAGCGTCTTCTCCGAAGACGGCACCAAGGTGTTGGCCACAGCTTCGACTGCCGAAGCTCCTGTGCGCGCACAACTGGGCGCCGCTGGCAAGGGTGGCAACGTGGCTGCCGCCACACAAATCGGCAAGTTGATTGCCGAGCGTGCTAAGGCTGCCGGCGTTGAGAAAGTGGCTTTCGACCGCGCCGGTTTTGCATACCACGGCCGTGTGAAGGCTTTGGCAGAGGCCGCTCGCGAAGCGGGCCTGCAGTTCTAAGCGGAGCGGACAAAAATGGCAAAATTTTCCCCCAAAGTGCAAGACCAGGCGAATGATGATGGTCTGCGCGAAAAAATGATCGCGGTAAACCGCGTCACCAAGGTGGTAAAGGGCGGTCGTATCCTCGGCTTCGCTGCACTGACCGTGGTTGGCGACGGTGATGGCCGTATTGGCATGGGTAAGGGCAAGTCGAAAGAAGTGCCTGCAGCCGTGCAAAAGGGCATGGAAGAGTCCCGCCGCAACATGATGAAGGTTTCGCTCAAGAGCGGCTCCATCCACCACTCTGTGTTGGGTCATCATGGTGCAGCTCGTGTGGAACTCCATCCAGCTCCCAAGGGTACTGGCATTATTGCTGGTGGCCCAATGCGCGCTGTTTTCGAAGTTGTTGGTATCACTGACATCGTGGCCAAAAGCCACGGTTCTTCGAATCCTTACAACATGGTTCGCGCCACACTCGACGCTTTGAAGAACTCCACGACTCCTTCGGAAGTGGCAGCAAAGCGCGGCAAGTCGGTTGAAGACATCTTCACCGCCTGATCGGAGTCCAGCACATGACAACACAACAAACTGTCAAGATTCAGCTGGTTCGTAGCCCCATCAGCACGAAAGAGTCGCACCGCGCGACTGTTCGTGGCCTGGGTCTGCGCAAGCTGAACAGCGTCAGCGAACTCAAGGACACTCCTGAAGTTCGCGGCATGATCAACAAGATCGCCTACTTGGTGAAGGTTCTGTAAAGGATTGATGATGGAACTCAATAGCATCAAGCCTGCAGAAGGCGCCAAGCACGCTAAGCGTCGCGTTGGCCGTGGCATCGGCTCCGGTCTGGGTAAGACTGCCGGTCGTGGTCACAAGGGTCAAAAATCGCGTTCGGGTGGCTACCACAAGGTAGGCTTCGAAGGTGGTCAAATGCCTTTGCAACGTCGCCTGCCAAAGCGTGGCTTCAAGTCTTTGACTTTGAAGTTCAATGCTGAAGTCACCTTGGCTGCTCTCGAGCAGTTGGGTCTGGCCGAAGTTGATATCGCAGCACTGAAGCAAGCGGATCTGGTAGCCTCTAACGCCCTGGTGGTAAAGGTTATCAAGAGCGGTGAGTTGACCAAGGCTATCAAGCTGAGCGGCATTGTCGCTACAGCCGGTGCCAAGGCTGCCATCGAAGCTGCCGGTGGCAGCATCGCCTGATTAAGTTCTGAAAGAGACATCCGTGGCTACTAGCGCAGCTCAAATTGCAAAAACCGGCAAGTTTGGTGACTTGCGTCGCCGTCTGGTTTTTCTGTTGCTTGCACTGGTCGTATACCGTATCGGGGCGCATATCCCCGTTCCGGGCATCGATCCAGCGCAGCTGCAGCAGCTGTTTACTGGTCAGCAGGGCATTCTCAACCTGTTCAATATGTTCTCGGGTGGAGCGCTGGAGCGTTTCACAGTGTTTGCATTGGGAATCATGCCGTATATTTCGGCATCGATCATCATGCAGCTGATGACGTACGTCGTCCCTACATTTGAACAACTGAAAAAAGAAGGTGAAGCGGGTCGTCGCAAGATTACCCAGTTCACTCGCTATGGCACTTTGGGCCTGGCTCTTTTCCAGTCGTTGGGTATTGCTGTGGCTTTGGAAAGCTCTCCAGGACTGGTGCTTGATCCAGGCATGGGCTTCCGCATCACTGCGGTAGTCAGCCTGACAGCAGGTACTTTATTCCTGATGTGGCTCGGTGAGCAAATCACAGAACGTGGTTTGGGCAACGGTATTTCCATCCTGATTTTTGCTGGTATTGCCGCAGGCTTGCCCAGCTCAATTGGTGGTTTGCTGGAGCTGGTTCGCACCGGTGCCATGAGCATCCTGGCCGCGATCTTCATTGTCCTCGTTGTGGCAGCAGTGACGTATTTCGTCGTGTTTGTCGAAAGAGGTCAACGCAAGATCTTGGTGAATTACGCACGCCGCCAAGTCGGTAACAAGGTGTACGGGGGGCAGTCTTCGCACTTGCCTTTGAAGTTGAATATGGCAGGCGTGATTCCTCCCATCTTTGCTTCTTCGATCATCTTGTTACCAGCAACCGTGGTGAATTGGTTCAGTGCTGGAGAATCTATGCGCTGGTTAAAGGACATTGCAGCGACGTTGACCCCTGGTCAACCGATTTATGTGATGCTCTACGCTGCCGCAATTATTTTCTTTTGCTTCTTCTATACGGCGCTCGTGTTTAATAGTCGCGAGACTGCTGATAATTTGAAGAAAAGTGGTGCTTTCATTCCCGGAATTCGTCCCGGAGATCAGACGGCCCGCTACATTGACAAAATTCTGGTGCGCTTGACACTAGCTGGTGCCATCTACATTACGTTTGTCTGTTTGCTGCCTGAGTTCATGATCTTGAAGTACAACGTTCCGTTCTACTTCGGTGGTACGTCACTACTCATTATTGTGGTGGTCACCATGGACTTTATGGCGCAGGTGCAGAACTACATGATGTCGCAACAGTATGAGTCCCTTCTTAAGAAGGCCAACTTCAAGGCATCAGGTCACTGAGATATGAAGGCCGTTCCTTCCAGAAAACCTCTGGAAGGAAATCCCATAACAGGCAAGTATGAGTGCTCTAAGCTCTTTCACGGTCACAGGCAGTGTCCAGGTCGAAAGAGTAAAACGGATGCAAAGTTTTAGGAGAATGAAATGAGAGTTTCGGCTTCGGTCAAGAAAATCTGCCGCAACTGCAAGATCATCCGCCGTAAAGGCGTGGTTCGCGTGATCTGCACAGACCAGCGCCATAAGCAGCGCCAGGGCTGATTTAAAGTATTAGAGGACTAATATGGCACGTATTGCTGGTATTAACATCCCGCCCCATAAGCATGCTGAAATCGGCCTGACCGCCATTTACGGTATTGGTCGTACGACCGCTCGCAAAATTTGCGAAGCTTGTGGCATTGACTACGCTAAGAAGATCAAGGAATTGACCGACGCGGATCTGGAAAAGATCCGTGACCAACTGGCTTCCCTGACTCTGGAAGGTGACCTGCGTCGTGAAACCACGATGAACATCAAGCGTTTGATGGACATCGGTTGCTACCGTGGTTTCCGTCATCGTCGTGGTCTGCCTATGCGCGGTCAACGTACACGTACCAATGCCCGCACTCGCAAGGGTCCGCGCAAGGGCGCTGCGGGTCTGAAGAAATAAGGGATTGAGAGATCACTATGGCAAAGGCACAAAACAACGCTGCAGCACGTGTTCGTAAGAAAGTTCGCAAGAACATTTCTGACGGTATTGCGCACGTGCACGCTTCGTTCAACAACACGATCATCACCATCACCGACCGTCAAGGCAATGCTTTGTCGTGGGCTTCGTCGGGTGGCCAAGGCTTCAAGGGTTCGCGCAAGTCGACTCCTTTTGCAGCTCAGGTTGCTTCGGAAGTGGCTGGTCGTGCTGCGATCGAACAAGGTATCAAGAACCTGGACGTCGAAATCAAGGGACCCGGCCCTGGCCGTGAATCTTCGGTTCGCGCCTTGGGTGCATTGGGTATCCGTATCACTTCCATCGCGGACGTGACACCGGTTCCTCACAACGGCTGCCGCCCTCAAAAGCGTCGTCGTATTTAATTTTTGTAAGCCCACCGCCACCCGGGCTGTCGTATGACACCCCGGGTGGCTCCCGTGTGAATACACGGTAGATGACATAAAGGAAGCTCAAGTGGCACGCTATCTCGGCCCCAAGGCCAAACTCTCCCGCCGTGAAGGCACCGACCTGTTTCTGAAGAGCGCACGTCGCTCGATCGCGGACAAGTCCAAGTTCGAAACCAAGCCTGGCCAACACGGCCGCACATCGGGTCAGCGTACGTCTGACTACGGTCTGCAACTGCGTGAAAAGCAGAAGGTCAAGCGCATGTACGGCGTGCTGGAAAAGCAATTCCGCCGTTACTTCGAAGCTGCTGACCAGAAGAAGGGCAACACCGGCGCGAACTTGCTGGCTCTGCTGGAAACTCGTCTGGACAACGTGGTCTACCGTATGGGCTTTGGCTCTACACGCGCTGAAGCACGTCAGTTGGTATCCCACAAGGCGATCACTGTGAACGGTCAATCTGTGAACATTGCTTCGTACTTGGTTAAGGCTGGTGACGTAGTTGCTGTGCGCGAAAAATCCAAGAAGCAAGCCCGTATTGTTGAAGCTATGCAATTGGCTCAGCAAGTTGGCTTCCCTGCTTGGGTTGAAGTGAGCTTGGACAAGGCCGAAGGTACTTTCAAGCAAGTGCCTGACCGCGACCAGTTCGCAGCTGACGTCAACGAATCGTTGATCGTCGAGTTGTACTCGCGTTAATAGTTGTTCCGGTTAATTTATTAACCAACCCCGTCCCTAAACCGCGAGGCATCGCGGTTTAGGTGCTTCACCAGCCTTACCGGTGTAACGAGCCGGGGGTATTGAGAGGAAGTCTGCATGCAAACAAATTTGCTGAAACCCAAGACGATCAATGTTGAGCAGCTTGGCCACAACCGTGCCAAGGTGACTTTGGAGCCGTTCGAGCGTGGCTATGGCCATACGCTGGGCAATGCCCTGCGCCGCGTGCTGCTGTCGTCCATGGTGGGTTATGCAGCGACGGAAGTCACCATTGCTGGCGTTCTGCACGAGTATTCGTCCATTGATGGCGTGCAAGAAGATGTGGTTAGCATCCTCTTGAACCTCAAGGGCGTCGTGTTCAAGTTGCACAATCGTGACGAAGTCACCCTGAGCCTGCGCAAAGACGGCGAAGGCGTGGTCACTGCCCGTGACATCCAGACTCCCCATGACGTTGAGATCATCAATCCTGACCACGTGATTGCCAACCTGTCGCAAGGCGGCAAGCTGGACATGCAGATCAAGGTGGAAAAGGGCCGTGGCTATGTGCCCGGTAACGTGCGTCGCTATGGCGATGAGTCGACCAAGTCGATCGGCCGTATCGTGTTGGACGCATCGTTCTCTCCAGTTCGTCGCGTGAGCTACACCGTGGAATCTGCCCGTGTAGAGCAGCGTACCGATCTGGACAAGCTGGTTGTCGAAATCGAAACCAATGGCGCTATTAACTCTGAAGATGCAGTGCGCGCATCGGCCAAGATCTTGGTCGAGCAGCTGGCTGTGTTTGCTCAGCTGGACGGCGAGTTCGGCGAAGGCGGCATCCTGCAAGCTGGCGGCAGCCGTACCACGGCTCAGACGTTCGATCCTATCTTGCTGCGTCCTGTGGACGAACTGGAATTGACCGTACGTTCCGCAAACTGCTTGAAGGCAGAAAACATTTACTACATCGGTGATCTGATTCAGCGCACCGAGAACGAGCTCTTGAAGACTCCTAACTTGGGTCGCAAGTCGCTCAACGAAATCAAGGAAGTCTTGGCTTCCCGTGGTCTGACTCTGGGCATGAAGCTCGAGAACTGGCCACCAGCAGGCCTGGAAAAGCGTTAATTCGCAGCTTCAAGCTATAATCGCTGGCTCTTTATCTGCAAGGGTGAAGAGCCAGTTATTTTTCACATACGTGCACCGAGCGGTACCTGATTACGGCCACTCGACCAAACTACCTAAAAGGAAAGCACCATGCGCCACGGCAACGGACTCCGTAAACTCAATCGTACTTCTTCGCACCGCAAGGCGATGCTGCAGAACATGATGAATTCCTTGATCGAACACGAAGCGATCAAAACCACCGTTCCTAAGGCTAAGGAACTGCGCCGCGTGATCGAGCCTATGATCACTCTGGCCAAGGTTGACACTGTGGCCAACCGCCGTTTGGCGTTTGACCGTCTGCGTGACCGCGACAGCGTCACCAAGCTGTTCAACGTGCTGGGCCCCCGCAACGCACAGCGTCCTGGCGGCTACACACGTATCCTGAAGATGGGCTTCCGCGTTGGCGACAATGCCCCCATGGCTTACGTAGAACTGGTTGAAGTAGCTCCTGAAGCTGCAGCAGAGTAATTTCTCTGCTATAATTTGAAAATATCGCGAGGTGGAGCAGTCTGGTAGCTCGTTGGGCTCATAACCCAAAGGTCGTTGGTTCAAATCCGGCCCTCGCAACCAAATCAAAAACCCTGTTGAAGCAACTCAACAGGGTTTTTTGTTGCCCGCAAAAACTGCTGCTTTTCCAGATCGGCAGGCCTGCTGTAGATGGCGCTGCGGGCTGGTACGCATTGTCCCCAAGTTGCTCCCAAGCGTGGGCAATTGCGTTGACCTTGCGGCAGACCGGCGCGGCTGGGGCGGTGTCTGCAAGGCTATCGGCTTGCTGCCACAATGGCGCCCCTTGAACTTCGGCGTCCGCTTTTTAAAATGAGAGCTGGTTGCCCTTGTCTATCCTTGTTTTCAATATGTTTTGGCACGCAAAGCAAGGATTGGCTAGGGCAAGCAGCTTCACTTTTTGAGAAAGCTGGGCCGCGCATCTGAATTTTTTCGCGCATGCAGATTCTCTCGAACACCACCCTGGGCATTGACTTCGGCACTTCCAACTCCGCCATGTCGTGGCGCACGCAAGGCCAAACCGCACAATTGCTGCCCCTGGAAGGCTGTGCAGGCGCCATGCCTACGGCGCTGTTTTTCAACTACGAAGACGGCACCACGCACTATGGCCGCGATGCGATGAAGCAATATCTGGCCGGTGAAGAGGGCCGCCTGATGCGCTCGCTCAAAAGCTTGCTGGGGAGCAGTTTGCTGCAAGACAAAACCGCTGTACACGGCAAGCTGGTGAGTTACCAGGATGTGATTGCCATGTTCCTTAAACACTTGGCACAGCAGGCGCAACAGCATATGGGTGGCATGCCTGAGCGCGTAGTGCTGGGCCGGCCCGTCCACTTTGTGGATGGCAACCCTGAGCGCGATGCGCTGGCGCAATCGGCGCTGGAAGCGGCGGCGCACACGGCAGGTTTCAAGGAAGTGGCTTTCCAGCTCGAACCCATTGCGGCCGCGCTGGACTATGAGCAGCGGTTGACCCAAGCGTCGTGCATTTTGGTGGTGGACATTGGCGGCGGTACGTCGGACTTCACCGTAGTGCGCTTGGGGCCGCAGTACGCGGGCAAGCTGGATCGCACGCAAGACATTCTGGCCACCACGGGCGTGCATATTGGCGGCACGGACTTTGACTACAAGCTCAACGTGGCTGAAGTGCAGCCCTTGCTGGGCCTGGGCCACATCGGCCCCAGTGGCCGCGAAGTGCCTAGCCGTACGTTCTATGACCTGTCTACCTGGCACCTGATCCAGTGGCTGTATACCGCCAAGTCCATGCGCGAGGTGGCGGCGCTGCGCAACGACTTTAGCGACCGCAACCTGCATGCCCGCCTGATGCGGGTGCTGGAAGAGCAGGCCGGCCACCGCTTGGCCGATGCGGTGGAGCAAGCCAAGATCGGTGCCTCCAGCACTGCCGCTACGGCGCTGATGGATTTGGGCTGGGTCGAAAGCGGTCTGGCAGCGCAAATTTCGCCCCAAGGGCTGGAGCAGCATTTGCAGGCGTTGCTGGCGGAGGTGGTGACCTGCGCTGAGGAATGCGTGACGATGGCAGGCCTGCGCAAGGAGCAGATCACCGCGCTGTATTTGACCGGTGGCTCGTCTGCGCTGCAAACCCTGCGCGATGCGCTGAAAGTGGCGTTCCCGACCACGCCGCAAGTGGCAGGGGATTTGTTTGGGGGTGTGGCGTCGGGTTTGGCATACGCCTAAATATGTAGCTACCAGCCCTTGTCCCATAAGGGCTAGAGCCTTTTTTTGATTGACGCTGGCTTGGGCTTTGAGGGCAGAGGCCGCGCGGCAAGCTCAAAAACTATTCCTGGTCGCTTTCTCGCTTAATTTCCAAGGCCCGCTCATACAGCGTATTGCGATTCCCACCGGTGATTTCGGCGGTCAGCTTCACCGCTGTCTTGGTCGGCAACTCTGCCAACAACAAACGCAGTACGCGTTCGGCCTCACTGCTTTCCTGCTGCACTTCCACCGGGTGCAGCACCACCACAAACTCGCCCTTGCTGCGGGTGGATTCCGCGTCCAGCCAGACCGCCACATCTTGTGCGGCATGCGTGGTGATTTGCTCAAACTGCTTGGTGATCTCGCGCGCCAGGGTCACTTTGCGCTCGCCCAGCACGGCCAGGGCCTTGGCCATTTCCTGGATGCGGTGCGGGGCCTCCAGCAGCACGATGCAGCGCGGTTCGTCGGCCAGTTTTTGCACCGCAGTCTGGCGCTCTGCATTTTTGGTGGGCAAAAAACCGGCAAACACAAAACCACCATCACCTTGGCCCGGTGGCACGCAACCGGCCACGCACAGGGCGCTGGTGATGGAACTGGCACCGGGCAGCGGCATGCTGCGCAGGCCGTGCGCGGCCAAGGCGGCACACAGGCGCGCGCCGGGGTCGCTGACGCCGGGGGTGCCAGCGTCACTCACATAAGCGATGCGCTGGCCTTGCTGCAGCCGGGCGATGATGCCAGCGGCCGCTTCGGCCTCGTTGTGCTGGTGTACGGCCAGCAGCTGGCTGCCGGAGCGCTCCATGCCGTACGAGCGCAGCATGCCTTGCGTGTGGCGTGTGTCTTCGCAGGCGATTGCATCCACCATTTGCAGCACATGCAGGCTGCGCAGCGAGATGTCGGCCAGATTACCGATGGGCGTAGCCACCACATACAGGACACCCTGTGGATAATTTTGCGAGGCAGCCGCATCACGCGCTGCTGTCAATGCCGAAGCGAAAGAGGCACTCAATGTTTTTCCTTGGAAAAAAGCCAAAACCTGAAACTGCTGCGGGCTCCACCAAGGCGCGTGGACAGGCCGCAGAAGACCAAGCGCTGGCCTATTTGCAGGCCCGGGGCCTGCGTTTGCTTGGCCGCAATTATCGAACGCCGGGACGTGGCGGTGGGGAGATCGATTTAATCCTGCAAGAAAGCGATGGCACTGTGGTGTTTGTGGAGGTGCGCAGCCGCAGTCACAGTGACTTTGGCGGCGCGGGCGCCAGCATTGGCCACGCCAAACGCCAGCGCATTGTGTTTGCTGCGCGGCAGTGGCTACATGGGCAGGGTTGGCAGGAGCCTTGCCGGTTTGATGTGGTGCTGATGCAGGGCGCGCAGCTGCACTGGTTGCCTGCGGCCTTTGACGCTGGGTAAAGCGGCAGGACGCGGGACAATAGACACTTCCTTGCAACCCCTGACGCTTAGACTGGTGTTACCTGATCGCTACAAAATTGTGAGAGGCGCGCAGTTATCATCCACATCCCATGCTTGAACAACGAATTCAACAAAACTTCATTGACAGCGCTGACTTGAAATACCAGTCCGCACAGTCTTTGAGTGTGCCCATTGCTGCAGCCGTGCAGGCCATCTTGGCCTGTGTCACGGGCGGCGGAAAAATATTGGCTTGTGGTGCCGGGGTTTCCGCCTGCCAGGCCCAGATGTTCGCTGCACTGTGCGTGAGCGGTTTTGAACGCGAAAGGCCTGAGCTGGCTGCGCTGGCACTGTCGTCTGACAGTGGTTTCCTGGCGCCAGCAGGCAGCTCTTCCTTGCTGTCTGCGCAGTACGTGGCGCGCCAAGTGCGCGCCTTGGGACAGGCTGGCGATGTGCTGGTGGTGCTATCTGTCACGGGCAGTGACGCTTGCATGGTGGAAGCCGTGGAAGCGGCCCACGAGCGGGACATGATGGTGATTGTCCTGACGGGCAGCACCGGCGCAGCGCTGGCGGGGCGCGTGCGTGAGACGGATGTGCTGATTTGTGTGCCCCATGAGCGCGCAGCGCGAGTGCGTGAAACGCATGAACTGGTGCTGCATTGTTTGTGCGACGGCGTCGATAACCAATTGCTAGGCGAACAGGAGTTGTGATGAAACAGGGATGGCAGCGTGCGGGTTTAAAGGTCGTAGCGGCTTCTATGCTGGTGGGCAGCTTGGCGGGCTGCGTGCCTTTGGTCATTGGCGGTGGTGCGATGACGACGGCATTGGTGGCATCTGACCGCCGCACTTCAGGCATGTACCTGGAAGATGAGCGCATCGAGCAAAGTGCGGGCGCCAAATTGCGTGAATTGCTGGGCAATGATGGCCGCGCCAGCGTGACCAGTTTCAACCGGCTGGCCCTGGTGACCGGCGAAGTGCGTAGCGCAGAGCAAAAAGCTGCGGTGGAGCGTGCGGTGGCCAGTGTGGAGAATGTGCGCAGCGTCATCAATGAGGTGCAAGTGGTGCCCTTTATTTCGTCCATCACCCAACGCACCAAAGACACGTTCATCACCAGCAAAGTCAAAGCCAGCCTTATTGATGCCAAGGATCTGCAGGCCAACACCATCAAGGTGGTCTCAGAGATGAATGTGGTTTATCTGATGGGCTTGGTCACACCCCGTGAAGCCAAGCGTTCTGCAGAAATCGCCCGGGGCGTGAACGATGTGCGCAAGGTCGTGCGTGTGTATGAAACGGTCAGCGAAGAAGATCTGGCCAACTACCGTACGCAGCAACCGGCCCCGGTGGTGGAAGACAAATCGGCGATGTAATCCCGCGGCGTTCTCAGCAGAAAGCACCAAGCCCAGCGATGCTGGGCTTTTTTGTGGAGTTGCTGGCAACTACAGAATGCGGAAATGCTCCGTACCGGCTGCCAAGTCGGAGTTTTTCGCCCGTTTGCTGTGCAGCTTGATTTGCAGGCGCAAGTCGTTGACGGAGTCCGCGTTGCGCAGCGCATCTTCGTAGAGGACCTGGCCGCTCTCATACAGCTCGAACAGTGACTGGTCAAAAGTCTGCATGCCCAGCTCGCGGCTTTTCTTCATGATCTCTTTGATCTCCACGACATCGCCCTTGGCAATCAGGTCAGAGATCAGCGGCGTATTGAGCATCACCTCCAGTGCCGCCACGCGGCCCTTGCCGTCTTCTTTGGGCAGCAGGCGTTGCGAAATCATGCCGCGCAGATTAAGGGACAAGTCCATCAGTAATTGCTCGCGCCGCTCTTCAGGGAAGAAGTTCACGATGCGATCCAGCGCCTGATTGGCGCTGTTGGCGTGCAAAGTGGCCATGCACAGGTGGCCCGTTTCGGAAAACACCACAGCGTGCTCCATGGTTTCGCGGTCCCGGATTTCGCCCATCAAAATGACATCAGGGGCCTGGCGCAGCGTGTTCTTCAGGGCTGCCTCCCAAGTGTCGGTATCCAGTCCCACTTCACGTTGGGTGACGATGCAGTTCTTGTGCGGATGCACAAACTCAATCGGGTCTTCGATGGTGATGATATGGCCTTGCGAATGCTCATTGCGCCAGTCCACCATGGCTGCCAGAGACGTGGACTTGCCCGAACCTGTCGCACCCACAAAAATGCACAGCCCGCGCTTGGTCATGGCAACTTCTTTGAGCACTTGCGGAAGACCCAGCGCATCAATGGACGGAATGGTGGCGGGAATCGTCCGCAGCACCATGCCCACGTTGCCTTGCTGAATAAAGGCGTTGACCCGAAAGCGCCCAACGCCAGCGGGCGAGATGGCGAAATTGCACTCCTTGGTGCGTTCAAATTCCGCCACCTGCTTGTCGCTCATGATGGAGCGTGCCAGCGTCAGCGTGTGGGCGGCCACCAAGGGCTGCTCTGTAATGCGAGTGACCTTGCCATCGACCTTGATCGCTGGCGGAAACTCTGCCGTAATGAACAAGTCACTGCCCTTGCGTGCCACCATGAGCTTGAGCAAGTCGTTGATAAATTTACTGGCCTGGTCGCGTTCCATTGTTGTGCTTTCAATTGCAGCCGTTTAACCGGGAAAGTTTTCAGGCATCTTGGCCTTGCTGCGTGCCTCTGCAGCACTGATGACATTGCGGCGCACCAAGTCCGTCAGGTTCTGATCCAGCGTCTGCATGCCGACGCTGGAGCCCGTCTGGATGGCGGAGTACATCTGCGCCACCTTCGCCTCGCGAATCAAGTTGCGAATCGCGCTGGTGCCCATCATGATTTCGTGCGCCGCCACGCGGCCATTGCCATCTCTGGTTTTGCACAGTGTTTGCGAGATCACGGCCTGCAGCGATTCGGACAACATGGTGCGCACCATCTCTTTTTCTTCCGAAGGGAATACATCGATCACCCGGTCAATGGTTTTGGCAGCGCTGGAAGTGTGCAGCGTGCCAAACACCAGATGCCCGGTCTCTGCGGCCGTCATGGCCAGGCGAATGGTTTCCAGGTCACGCATTTCACCCACCATGATGCAGTCCGGATCTTCCCGCAGCGCCGAGCGCAGGGCGGAAGAGAAGGAATGCGTCATGGGCCCAACTTCGCGCTGGTTGACCAGGCATTTTTTGGATTCGTGGATGAATTCGATGGGATCTTCTACAGTCAGAATATGGCCGTGTTGCACGGTGTTGAGATGGTCCACCATTGCTGCCAGCGTGGTCGATTTGCCAGACCCAGTGGGGCCTGTCACCAGTATCAGGCCACGTGGCTTCCGCGCTAAATTGGCAAAGATTTTGGGCGCGTCCAGTTCTTCAAGCGTGAGAATTTTGCTGGGAATCGTCCGGAACACCGCTGCTGCGCCGCGGTATTGGTTGAAAGCATTCACCCGAAAACGCGCCAGCCCTGCAATCTCGAAGGAGAAGTCCACCTCCAGCTTCTCTTCATAAGCCTTGCGCTGGCCGTCGGTCATGATGTCGTAGACCATGGTGTGGACATCTTTGTGGTCCAGTGGCTCCACATTGATGCGGCGCACATCACCGTGGACACGAATCATGGGAGGCAGCCCCGCCGACAGGTGCAAGTCCGATGCCTTGTTTTTCACACTAAAAGCCAGCAAGGTGGTGATGTCCACGGCAGTTCTCCCTGTGTTGGAATACAACCTGAGCGCACAACTTTATGTGCCATAGGTCAATTGCAGTTATTTTGGTTTGGTACGCTTCGAATGATTATGACAACCATTGCCAGCCAGATTCACCGCGTTCAAGCGCAGATTCACGATGCATGTCAAAAGGCCAACAGGCCGCCTGCATCGGTTGACTTGCTCGCTGTTTCCAAAACCTTTCCAGCCCAAGCCGTGCGTGAGGCCGCGCTGGCCGGGCAACGCGCCTTTGGCGAAAACTATATCCAGGAAGCCGTAGAAAAAATCGCGGCCATACAGGTGATGCCGGATGTGCCCGCCCTGACGTGGCACTGCATTGGCCCCATCCAGAGTAACAAGACCAAGCTGGTCGCGCAGCATTTTGACTGGGCGCACACGGTGGACCGCGAAAAAATTGCCCAGCGCCTCCATGACCAGCGCCCGGCCAATTTGCCACCTTTGCAGGTATGCATTCAGGTGAATGTGGATGGTGGCGAGACCAAATCCGGCTGCAACGCGCAAGAAGCGGTGGCGCTGGCCCGCGCGATTGCGCAGATGCCCCGGCTGACGTTGCGCGGTGTGATGAGCATCCCGGATGCGCAGCCTACCGAAGCGCAGACGCTGGCCGTACACCGCAAAGTCGTCGCTGTGTTTGAGCAAATCCGCAGCGCCGGCATAGAGGGGCTCGCGCACTTTGACACTATCAGTCTAGGCATGACGGCAGATATGTCGGCAGCGATTGCAGCTGGCAGCACCATGGTGCGGGTGGGCAGTGGTGTATTTGGTGCACGTGACTACGGCGCTAAAGTTTCCAGCGCGGACATGGGCGCTTGACGTGGCACAAGTGCGCGCGGGGTGACTGCAAATGTGTATACAAAATTTGTGCGCAGTGCTTCCACAAAAAACGCAGCGTGCTAAGCTATTTTCCATAGCAATAAGGCGACACTGTGCCGCCTAGAAAATGGAGAAACCATGCCCGGACTTTTGCCTGATATTGATCCCGATGGACTGTTAGAGTTTTCGGTGGTCTACACCGACCGCGCCCTTAACCACATGTCCAAGCGCTTTACCGGCGTGGTGCAAGACATCTTGGGCACGCTCAAAGAGGTCTATAACGCCCGCACCGCAGTGCTGGTGCCCGGCAGCGGCACGTTTGGCATGGAAGCGGTAGCGCGCCAGTTTGCCAATGGCGAGAAGGTGCTGATCGTGCGCAATGGCTGGTTCAGCTACCGCTGGACACAGATTTTTGAGGCCGGCAACTTCGGCTTGGGCGGCGGCGCCATCGTCTGCAAGGCGCGCAAGCAGGGTGCGGGCAGCCAAGACCCGTGGGCGCCGTGCGCGGCCGCAGATGTGGCCGCCACCATCCGCGCTGAAAAACCCAAAGTGGTGTTTGCGCCGCACGTGGAAACCGCCAGCGGCATCTTGCTGCCCGATGACTACATCCGCACCATCAGCGATGCGGCCCACGAAGTAGGCGCTTTGGTGGTGCTGGACTGCGTAGCTTCTGGCGCGATGTGGGTGGACATGGTCAAAACCGGTGTGGATGTGCTGATTTCTGCGCCCCAAAAAGGCTGGAGCAGCTCGCCGTGCTGTGCCATGGTGATGCTGTCCGAGCGTGCACGCCAGGCCATCGATGGCACGCAAAGTTCGAGCTTTTCGTGCGACTTGAAAAAGTGGATGCAGATTGCCGAAGGCTACGAAAAAGGCCAGCACGCCTACCACACCACCATGCCGACCGATGCGCTGGTGCGCCTGCGTGATGTGATGATCGAGACGCGCGCCTATGGCTTTGCCAAGGTGCGTGAAGAGCAGATCGAATTGGGCCAGCAAGTGCGTGCGCTGCTGGAGTCGCGCGGCTTTCCGAGCGTAGCGGCTGAGGGTTTCAAGGCTCCCGGCGTGGTGGTGAGCTACACCACGGATGCCGGCATCCAGAGCGGCAAGAAGTTCATGGAAGTGGGCTTGCAGACGGCCTCGGGCGTGCCTTTGCAGTGCGATGAAGGCGCAGATTTTCAGACCTTCCGCATTGGTCTGTTTGGGCTGGAAAAATGGCACAACGTCGCGCGCACCGTGGGACATCTGGGCACTGCCTTGGATGCCATCGGGGTTGCACCGGCCAAGGCATGATGTCGTCTTTTCCAGACTGAAAGAACCGATTCATGAAGCAATTGCTTGTACTGGCTTCTGCCGGCCTGATGGCCTTGGGCACCGCACACGCCGCGCCGGAAACCACGGCCAGCGGCCTGGTCTACGAAGTCATCACCGAAGGCTCGGGCGCGCAGCCCAAAGCCACTGACACCGTGCGCGTGCACTACCGCGGCTGGTTCCCGGAGAGTGGCAAGGAGTTCGACAGCTCCATTGCGCGCGGTCAGCCTATTGACTTTCCGCTCAACCGGGTGATTCCTTGCTGGACCGAAGGTGTGCAGAAAATGAAGGTGGGCGGCAAGGCCAAGCTGACTTGCCCGGCCAGCATTGCCTACGGCAGCCGTGGCGCGGGTAGCGCCATTCCGCCCAATGCCACCCTGAACTTTGAGGTGGAGCTGCTGCAGGTGAAGTAAACCGCGGAACGTCTTAAAAAAAGGAGCTAGAAGCCCCCGTAAAAGCTTGTTTTGGCAATGTATTGCATTGCAAAGCAAGCTTCTTTCAGGGCAACTAGCTCCTTTTTTTGAGTCTGCTGGCGCTGTGTGTCCACCGCGCCAGCTTCGTGGCTTAGAACTGCATGTTGGCCTTCAGCCACAAGGTGCGGCCGTCCGAGGCCGTGCCCTTGACGCTGCGGCCACCCTTGAAGTAATTGCTGTACCAGGTGCCGTTCACGCTGGTGTACTGGTGAAAGTCTTTGTCCAGCAGGTTGTGAATGGTGCCGCTGAGTGTCACGTTCTGGCTGAGCTTGTAGCTGGCGCCCAGATGCAGCAGGGCATAGCCTTTGAGGTCACCCATGGCCGCGTATTCGGCTGCTTCCGTAGCGGTCATTTGGCCTGGGGCGTTGTCAAAGCGGCGGCTCTTGCCTCGGTACTCAGCTTGCAGCCAGGTGGACCACTGGCTGTTGGGCGTCCAGTTCAGCGTGGCGCTGGCGACATGTTTGGCGGTGTCGCTGAGCTTGCCGACGACCACGCCTTGCTCGATCAACTCGCTGTCGGTCCATGTGTAGTTGGCACCCATGGACCACTGCGGCGAGAGCACGTACTTGGTGCCCAGCTCCAGGCCCCAGGTTTTGCCTGTGTCGCGGTTCATGCTGAAGGTTGCCGTATTGGGGTAGCCCGCACAGCCGGTGATGCGATCAGCGCTGTCGCAGCGGATGCTGCCCACAATCTTGTCTTTGACGTCGTTGTGGAACAAGGTGGCGCTGTTGGTCCAGCCCTGCAGGTTGTCGAACAGCATGCCCAATTCGGTGCTGGTGCTGACTTCGGGCTTGAGATCGGGGTTGCCCAGGGTGATGGTGGTGCCTTGGCCAACCAGACCGATCACGCCGTCCATGATCTGGTTGACCTTGGGCGCACGAAAGCCCCGGCTGATACCGCCCTTGAGGGTCAGCATGTCGGTGGTATTCCACACCAGATAGGCGCGAGGGCTCCAGTGGCCGCCGAACTTGTTGTGATCGTCATAGCGCAGGCCACCAGTAGCAGTCAGGCTGTCGGTAATCGACCATTCATTTTCGGCAAACAGCGCCCAGGTGGTTTGCTTGAAGGCGCTGCCGCCGCGCAGGCTGGGCACGCCATCCACGGCCTTGGTATTGGCGTACTGGGTGCCCAGGCTCAGCAGATTGCGCTCGCCCAGTGGCGAGACCAGCTTGGCGTCATACGTGGTGCTGGTGGATTCCAGCAAGCGTGCCTGGCCAATGCGTGGATCGTTGCGGTTGGTGAAGGCCTCCGTGGGCAGGGTGCGGCCTTTGGTGGCATTTTCCGAGTGCGTGATGCTGGTTTCCAGCAGGCCAATGTCCAGTTTTCCCTTGTAGCCCAGCGCTACCTGATCGCGGTTGAACTGCATTTCATCAGCGTAGCCCGAAGCGGTGGTGGTGCCTGCACCCGTCGTGCAGTTCACAAAATCCAGCGTGCCCAGGTCACAGTTGCGGTTGTCGTAAGTGGTCTTGGCGGTGTCCGCATCCAGCCACAGCTCGTGGCCCTTGGAGGGGGTCAGCGTCAGGCGTGCACCCAGGCTTTGCTGCTTGCTCTTGGGTGGTGCCAAGCCTTTGAGCTGGCTGGCGGCAATCCCGGTGGGTGGGGCAATGCTGGAGGCATCGCGGTTGTACATGCTGCCGCGCACGGTCAAGCCCAGTGTGTCGGCCTGGATGGGGCCGCTCAGGTAGAAGCTGCCCTTCTGGGCTGCACCTTGTTCGCTGTGCTCGGGCAGGGAGCCTTCCAGCTGCACGCTGCCGCCCCAGACCTTGGACACCTTGCGGGTGATGATATTGATCACACCGCCCATGGCGTCCGAGCCGTACAGCGTGGACATGGGACCACGGATGACTTCGATGCGCTCAATCGCCGACAGTGGCGGGATCAGCGAGGTTTGGGCTTCGCTGAAGCCGTTGGGCGCGGTCTCGCCAGCAGGGGTGGTGCGCCGGCCATCGACCAGAATCAGCGTGTATTCGCTGGGCATGCCGCGCATGCTGATGTTCAGGCCACCGGTCTTGCCCGTGCCACCGCGCACATCAATGCCTTCCACGTTCTGCAGCGCTTCGGCCAAGTCGCGAAAGCTCTTTTTCTCCAGCTCTTCGCGACTCACCACCGAAATCGATGCCGGTGCTTGCTTGAGCTCCTGCTCAAAGCCAGACGCAGAAACCACCACTTCAGACAAGGTCTGGGTGCGCTCCTGGGCGACCGCTGATGCGCAGGCAGCAGCAGCCAGCGCCAGTAAGGTGGGACGAAGCAAGAGGGATGAAGCAATTTTTGGCATGGCAATGTCTGCCAGCAGTTGCTGGCTGGAAAATAAGAAATTGGATGGGAGCAAGCGGGCGATCACTTGCCTGGATGCAGTCCTTGTTATGTTTTTTTATGTGGACTTGGAGTGCGTGAATTATGAATGTTGAATGCTAATAATTCTCAATATGGTCACGTTTTTTGCGCAGTGTTGGGATAAACCCACGCTAGTCCCAGCATCCAAGCTACGTTCCTACTTGCAGCCTGCGTGCATGCGAAGCGGACCAACTCCCTCAGCGCGTTAAGGTCTGGGAATGGCTACAGCCCTGAGGCTTTATGCACGGAGCAATTGGGGCTGTATCAGACAAGGAGTAGAGGCTTATGCAACCACAATGGGCGGCAGGAACAGAGGTGCGCCGAGCCAAAAGGCAGGCCACAGGTTTGCTGTTGCTGGTGTCAGCGGTGTTTATCGGCACGCACTTTTTCGCACCGACTTTGCTGGTGCGTTGCATGACGGCTATGTCTGAAGCCGCCATGGTGGGTGCGTTGGCTGACTGGTTTGCGGTTACTGCGCTGTTCCGGCGGATTCCTTTGCCCATTGTGGGGCGCCACACAGCGATCATTGCGCGCAACAAAGACCGAATCGGCGAAAACTTGGCCGCGTTTGTGCGCGACAAATTTCTGGATGCGCCCTCGTTGATTGCGCTGATGCGCCGCAACGATCCTGCGCAGTGGATGGTGCAGTGGCTGTCTGCACCCGGCAATGCCCAGTTGCTGGGCATGCAGCTGGCCAGACTGGTGGCAGGTGCTGTAGAGATGGTGCAAGACAAGCAGGTGGAGCGTCTGCTGACGCGCACCCTGCGGGGTGTGCTGGGCAAGATCGATATGACGCAGTCCATGGCGGCGGGGCTGGCTGCGCTGACCCACAATGGCCGCCACCAGGCGGTTCTGGATGATGTACTGGCAAGCATCTCCAAAGCGTTGCAGCAATCGCAGACCCGCCTGGTCATGGCGGAAACCATTGTGCAATGGCTCAAACGTGAACACCCTCTGAAAGAGAAAGTGCTGCCCAGCGATTGGTTGGGTGACAAAGGGGCGCAAGTGATTGCAGAAGCTGTGGACAGCGTGCTCGATGACATTGCGCATAACCCGCAGCATCGCTTGCGCGAGGCGTTTGATGCCTCGGTGCGCGATCTGATCGAGCGTTTGCGCACCGATCCCAGCTATGCCCAAAAAGGCGAGCAACTGCGCCGCTATCTGCTGCATGACGAGAACTTGGCGCGCTATCTGCACGACCTGTGGGCACGCATGCGCAGCAAGCTGCAGGCAGATCTGGAGAACCCCCATTCCTGGGTGGGCCACAAGCTCGCCGGTATGGGCGCGTGGCTAGGCAATGCGCTGGCGCATGATCCAGCACTGCGGCACTCCATGAATGAGCGACTGGAGCGCTGGGCACAAGGTCTGGCGCCGGAGGTGTCGCAGTTCATTGCCAGACACATTCAAGACACGGTGCAGCGTTGGGATGCGCAGGAGCTGTCAGATTTGGTGGAGCAGCACATTGGCAAAGATCTGCAGTTCATTCGCATCAACGGCACGCTGGTGGGCGGGGCCGTGGGTTTGCTGCTCTTCATGCTGGAGCTTGCCTTCTCGCGCTGAGGGCTGACGCAGACAGCCCCGCCCAGCAGAGCAGCCTTGGGTGCGTGTGGCCAATTACCAGGCTGCCCGTGCGCGCAGCAACAGAAACGTGCTTTCCCCCGGGATTTTGTGTGGAAAAGTGTGTTTCCTTTTTAAATTGAATAATAATAATGAGATTGGTTCTTGTTTGCATTGAATGAGTTGCTTGCCGAATTTTCTACGGCATGTCTGGTCATGCAAGGATCGTCGAATGCATCGCTCTGCATGGGTTCATACCCGATAAAAAGGTTTTTCATGAGTTTCTTTTCCCAACGTCGATGGACTTTGTTGGCCGGCATGGCTGCTGTGTGCGGTACGGTCTGGGCGGCGCAGCCGAACATGGCCCAGCAGGTCACAGTGACCCATGCCAAAGGCACGACACAGGTTCCGCGGGCGCCCCAGCGTGTGGTGGTGTATGACTTGGCATCGCTGGATGCCATGCAGGCTTTGGGAATTCCGGTGACCGGCGGCTTGCCCAGGGCGCAGTTCCCGCAGTACATGGCGGGCTACAGCGATGCCAAATACAAGGTGGCGGGCAGCTTGTTTGAGCCCGATTACGACGCCCTGAGCCAGATTCGCCCCGATCTGATCATTGTGGCCGGCCGTTCTGCCGCGAAGTACGACGTGCTGAGCAAGATTGCGCCCACTGTGGACTTCAGCGTCAACAGCAGTCACATGCTCGATGACATGCAGCGTAATTTGACGCAGCTGGGCCAGGTGTTTGGCAAGCAGGCGCAAAGCCAGGCGCTGGCCAGCAAGATTCGCAGCGAAGTGGCGCAGCTGCGCCAGCTCTCCAGCAAGGCCGAGCCCGGTTTGCTGCTGATGGCGGTGAACGAACGCATCATGCCCAACGCGCCGGGCTCGCGATTTGGCTTCTTGTTCGACGTGCTGGGTGCGCAATCGGCCATCACGGCGAAAGACGTTCCTGCACGCGGCACGGCCTACACCTTCGATGACGTAGCCAAACTCAATCCCGCCTGGATTTATGTGATTGACCGCAACACCGGTACGGGCTCGGCGGCGGGCGGCGGCGAGATCATCCCTTCGCAAAAGGTGTTTGATAAGCCCCAGATCCAGGCCACCACGGCAGGCCAAAAAGGGCAGGTGGTGTTTTTGGACCCCAAAGGCTGGTACCTGATGGGCAGCACTGGCCCGACTGCGATGTTGAACAACATCGCACAGCTCAAACAAGCCTACACCGCTACACAGCGCTGATCGCCCGAGGGCCTGCTTGAGCTTCATTAAATGAAGCAGCTTGCCGCCTATCTATAAGCACTTGAGCAACTAAACACCTTGAAAGTGTTTGGTTGCTTGGGCATGCCGCTCTCTTATTAATCTCATCTCACAGTTCAGAAGGACACGTATGTCTACGTCTCACCGATTTCCCTTTGCTCGCACGCTGATCGCAGCGGCGGCGGCAACCAGCTTGTCGGCGTTGGCCCAGCAGCAGGGTACGCAGCTTGATGTGGTGACTGTGACAGCGGGCGGCTACGAGCAAAGCGTGAAGGACGCGCCCGCGTCGATTTCCGTGATTACGGCCGAAGAAATCGCCAAGAAGTCGTACACGGATGTGACCGATGTGCTCAAGAACGTGCCTGGCGTACACATTCAGGGCGGTGGTGTGGAGCAGTCCGTGATGATTCGCGGCATGAGTGCGGAGTACACCAAGTTCCTGATTGATGGCCGTCCGATGCAGGACAACCAGGCATTTGGATTGAATGGCTCCAACGCGGGCAATTCGGTGAACTTCCTGCCACCACTGGAGGCCATTGAGCGCATTGAAGTGATTCGCGGCCCCGCCTCGTCGCTGTATGGCTCGGATGCGATTGGCGGCGTGGTGAACGTGATTACCAAGAAGGTGGTCAACAAATTTAGTGGCAGTGTGAGTACCGAGTACATCAAGTCTGGCAATGATGTGACCAACGACGGCATGAACACGAATTTCGCGCTGAACATTCCATTGGTCAACGACAAGCTGTCGCTGCAATTGAATGGTGGCTTGCGCCACCAGGACGAAGCGGATTTCGTCGGCGGCGACGACAGTGCCGCCGCAGACCCAGCGTTCAAACGCCGCAACTTTGCGGCCAAGGCCAGCTTGAAACTGGATGCCCGCAACACCTTCACGCTGGGTGGCGGACGCACCGAGCAAGAGCGCACGCACAACCCCGGCAAGAGCTTGGCCATTGGTGACGATGCCAGCTACAACCAGTCTTTGCGCAATAACTTCTTTGCCACGCACGAAGGCCGCTACACAGACATGCTGTGGGAGAGCTATGTCAACTACGACACGTCCTCCAATCCCAGCCGTGTCAACGCAACCACGGGCAGCGGCATTGGCTTTAGCACGCTGACCGCCAATAGCCAGGCTTCTTTCTTCCTGGGTGATCACACCGTGACCTCCGGCTTGAACTACACCGACGAAAAGCTCGATGACGGTGCCACCAACGGCATCAACATTCCAGGCTTTCGCCTGAACACGGACATGGTCACGATGGCGCGCAAGTCAGCGGCCGTGTTTGCTGAAGACAACTGGCAGATCACCGACGATTTGGCGCTGCTGCTCAGTGGCCGTTATGACCACAATGACCAGTACGGCGGCAAGTTCAGCCCCAAGGTCTATGCGGTGTACGACATCAGCCCCACGTTGGCATTGAAGGGCGGATACACGACGGGTTATAAATCCCCCGAGCTGCGCCGCGCTGTGCCGGACTTTGGCAGCACTTCCATGGGCGGCGTGATCATCGGCAGCCCGGATCTGAAGCCTGAAACCACCAAGAACTTTGAAATTGGTCTGAACTACGGTAACTCTGCCAATGGCTTGTCCGGTAGCTTGACGGTGTACCAGAGCAAATTCAAAGACAAGCTGGTGCGCAGTGGCCGCGTTTGTGCAGAAAACGTCGCTTGCTCCATCTACGGTCTGGACTTGCCCGCGCACCAATTTGGCTACACCACGTACCACAACGTGGACTCGGCCCAACTGCAAGGCCTGGAGTGGACGCTGGACTGGAAAGTCAATCAGCGCCTGACTTACCGCCACAGCTACACCTATGCCGAGTCGGAGCAAACCTCGGGCCAGTACAAAGGCAGCCCGCTCAACGATATTCCTGAGCACATGTTCAACGCCTCGCTGGACTGGCAGGCCACCGCCAAAACCAACGTGTGGACGCAATGGAACTACCGGGGCAAGACGTCGGGGCGCGCCGTGGCCGCCAGTGGCTCTGCCACCAATGGCGTGAAGTACCCGGGCTACAGCTTCTTGGATGCGGGCGTGATGTTCCAGCCTCGCAAGGACGTGAAACTGCGTTTTGGCGTGTACAACTTGCTGGACAAGAAGGTCACACCGGAAGATGGTTTTGCCTATGTCCTGGATGGTCGCCGCTACAGCGTTTCGGCCAGCTTCCAATTCTGATGGCGCTGAGCGCATGGGGCGGATGTTTTGAGCAGAGTTGACGGCTACACCACCGATATCACTTTCCCGGCGTTTTTTTACAAAGAAATGCAGCCGGTCTGGATCAGCCATCTCTTGCGCTTTGAAGGCTTTCAAGCGCCAGACCTGGCAGGCCATTTCAGGCTGTGTGAGCTGGGCTGTGGCGTGGGCGTCAACCTGCTGGTGGCCGCGGCATGCCACCCTGCGGCGCAGTTTATCGGTGTCGATTTCAACCCCCAGCACCTGGAGATTGCGCGCACATTGGCGCAAGCCGCTGGCCTTCACAACCTGGAATTTGTGCAGGCTGATTTTGCGCAGTTTGCAGCCAGCCAGCCGCAGGCGTTTGACTTCATCAACACCCATGGCGTGTGGTCATGGATTGCGCCCGGGCACCAGCAGGCCATGCTGGAGGTGGTGAGGCAATCACTCAAAGTGGGTGGCGTTTTCTATCTGCATTACATGTGCCACCCCGGCTCGACCGATTTGCAAACCCTGCAGCATTTTTTGAATGTGTTTGCACCCCATGTGCCGGGGTCTTCGTCGCAGCAGGTGCAGATGGGCCTCAAGCTGTTGCAGCAACTGGCGCAGCGGGGCATGTTTGCCGATCAACCCAACGTGCTGCGGCATCTGGAGCAGCTGCAGCGCAAAGATGCTACGCACCTGGCCCACGAGTTTTTGACGGACCACTGGCAGCCCCAGCATGGCGTAGATGTGCACCGCCAAGTGGGCAGCACCGGCTTGCAGTACGTGTGCAGTGCCGATGTCTTCAACAACCTGGATGTATCGCTGTCCATTCCTGGCCGTCTGCAAAACGTGGTGGCGCAGACCAAAATTGCCGCTGTGGCCGAGACGCTCAAGGACATGGCCCGCAACAGCCACCAGCGTATGGATCTGTTCCAGCGTGCGCCGCAAGTTTGCTCGGTGCAGGAGCAACTGCAAGACATTCAAAAGATGGGGTTTCAACTGCTGCCCAACGCGCCAAAGAGCGGGGCGATTGACTTCACCACGCCCATGGGCAATGTGCAGGGCCCTGAAGCACTGTGCAGTCCTTTATTGGGCGCTTTGCACCAGGGGCCGCAAACCTTTGCGGCATTGATGCAGTTGCCCCCTTTCCATGACAACCCGGCGCTGCTGCTGCAGAGCCTGCAGCTCATGATGATGCAAAGCCTGGTGCACCCTGTGAACCCTGTGGCGTCTCCAAGCTTGCCTGCGGTGCCGTTGCTCCATGCCGCGCTGCAGCAGCAAGCGTGGGGCATTACGGTCATGCCTGAGATGGGTACGGCTACACTGCGCCGCCCTTAAAGCGGCAATCAACGCGGGGGAGGCGGCAGATTTTCAGTTGCGGTCGCCTTCGGCAGCCTCGGTTGCATCTTTGAGCAAATGCTCGCCGATCTGCTTCCATGCCTTGCTGGCATCGTGCTCTCCCGCAAAGTGGTGGCAACTGGCGGCGGTCATGGCGATGCGGCCGTTTTCGGGGGCCAGGTCAAACGCACGTTCACACTGGGCGGCAGCGTTGCTCCACATGACCAGCGCGTTGGGGGAGTCTTCCTTTTGCAGGGCATAGGCCTCGGCCATCCATGCCTGGGCCAGGCGGAAAGCGGCTTCGCAATGATCCGGTTCTGCAGTGTGCGCGCGGTAGAAGTGCTTGCCGGCCTCTTGCCACAGCGCACGGGCGCGCTGGAAATCGGAGGGGGCGACCTGCTGGGCCTCGGTGACCAAGGCGTTGCCTGATTGCAGGAGTTCTTCAAAGCTCAGTTCAGTCATGGTGCGACAAGGCAGTGTGTGAAACCGGCATTGTGGCGCGATGCGTGAAAGCACGTGTGCTGCAAGTCTTGTCAAGGCAGTGTTAGACCGATAGCCAGCGTTCCCAAAAGCGTCGGTGTGGGGAGGGCTGTTCTTGTGCGCCGAAATCTTGCAAAAGGCTTTGCAGCGCCACATCCCCGTGCTGCCGGGCCGCTTGCAAGGGCGTAAGCTGGCCCAGTTCTGCAGGCAGGTTGGGATCGGCCCCATGTGCAAGCAGTGCGCGGGCCACCTCGGTGTGGCCCTGCATGCAACTGATCACCAGCGCCGACACCATGGCCTCGGGGTGCTGGTAGTCCACATCCACCCCTTCACTGAGGTGATACAGCACGCAGTGAAGATCACCGCGCTCTGCGGCGTAGTACATGTCTTTCCAATCGCCCCCTGCACTGGCCATGGCTTGCTCCTTGAGAGAAGCCGCCAACGTAATCGCTAATGGCCGATGTGGCTACAGGGTGAGCACCATGAAAAATGCTTTTCACTGTGCCCAACGCCGCTGTTTGCAGGCGCTAAAAGCGTGGCAAATCCGGGTGGCTGATCTGGCCGCCCCGCACCAGCATCTTGCCGTACTCGGCGCAGCGGTTGAGTGTGGGAATGACCTTGCCGGGGTTGAGCAGGCCCGCCGGATCGAACGCCGCTTTGAGCGCAAACATCTGCAGGTTTTCTTCGGTGGTGAACTGGGTACACATGCTGTTGAGCTTTTCCACGCCCACGCCGTGTTCGCCCGTCACCGTGCCGCCCATGGCCACGCTGGTTTCCAGAATGTCGGCACCGAACAGTTCGCAGCGGTGCAGCTCGTCCGGGTCATTGGCATCAAACAGAATCAGCGGGTGCAAGTTGCCGTCGCCCGCATGGAACACGTTGGCGCAGCGCAGCTGGTATTTCTTTTCCATTTCCTGAATCGCCAGCAGGATGTCCGCCAGACGTTTGCGCGGAATGGTCGAATCCATGCACATGTAGTCGGGGCTGATACGGCCCGATGCCGGGAAGGCGTTCTTGCGGCCACTCCAAAAGCGCATGCGCTCTTCTTCACTGTTGCTCACGGTGATGGCTGTGGCACCGGCTGCGCGCAGCACTTCGCTCATGCGGCCAATTTCTTCTTCCACTTCTTCGGGTGTGCCGTCAGATTCGCACAAAAGAATGGCTTCTGCGGTCAGGTCGTAGCCCGCCTTCACAAAGTCTTCGACGGCGGCGGTCATGGGCTTGTCCATCATCTCCAGTCCGGCAGGAATGATGCCCGCAGCAATCACGGCGGCCACAGCATCGCCCGCTTTGCGCACGTCGTCAAAGCTGGCCATGATGCAGCGTGCCAGCTGGGGTTTGGGGATGAGTTTGACGGTCACTTCCGTGGTGACGGCCAGCATGCCTTCGCTGCCAATCAACGCGGCCAGCAGATCGTAGCCGGGCGCGTCCAGCGCATCGGAACCAAATTCCATCGGTTCGCCTTCGATGCTGAAGCCTTTGACCTTGAGGATGTTGTGCACCGTCAGCCCGTATTTCAGGCAGTGCACGCCGCCGGAGTTCTCGGCCACATTGCCGCCAATGGTGCAGGCAATCTGGCTGCTGGGGTCGGGCGCGTAGTACAGGCCGTAGGGCGCAGCCGCATCGCTGATGGCGAGGTTGCGCACGCCGCACTGCACCACGGCCGTGCGGCTGTAGGCATCAACGTTGAGGATCTGGTTGAACTTGGCCAGCGACAGCGTCACCCCCATCGCATGCGGCATGGCGCCGCCCGACAAACCGGTGCCCGCACCACGCGCCACCACCGGCACTTTGTGGATGTGGCAGGCCTTGAGCACGGCTTGCACCTGTTCATAAGTTTCAGGCAAGCACACCACCAGCGGGCGCTGGCGATAGGCGGTCAGGCCGTCGCACTCATAGGGCGTGGTGTCTTCGCTGTGCCACAGCAGGGCGTGTGCGGGCACATGCTGGGACAGGGCTTGCACCACCTCGGCTTGGCGGGTAGCGCGTTCAGAAAGGCTGGCAGTCGTCATAGCCAATGACTGTAGGGCAAGCCTTGGCGCAACGCTGTGATTTTTTTGGCAAGCCTGCGTGAAAGTGCCGCGTTTGGGAGAGGAAGATATCTATAAAGATAGCTGCACGCCCTTGTGCAATAAGGGCTAGAAGCTGATTTGGCTTAAATCGTCTTGGCCAGCCATTCAGCAAACGCCTGGCACTCCCAGCGGTCCATGGTGCCGGTGCGCCAGCACAGGTAGTGCGCGTTCGGGCTGGGCACCTCCAAGTCAAACAGGCGCACCAGCGTGCCATTGTCCAGCCACGGTGCGCCCAGCTTCAGGCGCACCGGGGCCACGCCCAAGCCGGCAGCGGCGGCATCGCACAACAGACCCACATCGTTGAACTGCGAGCCTTCGGTGGGCTCCGCCCAGTCCAGCCCTGCGGCCTGGAACCACGGGCGCCACGACTCCAGCGGGCTGCGCAGCAGTGGCAGCTCTTGCAGGTCTTCGGGTTTTTCGATGGGGCCGTGCAGGCGCAAAAAGGCGGGTGAAACCACGGGCGTGTACACATCGCGGGCAATCTCGCGGTGCTCGACATCGGCGTAGTGGCCCGCGCCGTAGCGCACCATCAAATCAGCGTCTTCAGCCACCACGTCCAGCAGCGGAATCGCCACTTGCAGCGTCAGATCAATCTCGGGGTGGGCCTCGGTGAACTGTGCCAGGCGCGGGATCAGCATGCAGCGCGCAAACGTGGGCGTAACAGCAATTTTCAGGCGCACGCGGCCAGTGGCAACGGGGTGGTTGGGAAAGCACTGCAGCGCACCCAGGCCGTCACGCACTTGCTGCAGGTAATTCTGGCCGTCGGTGGTGAGGGAGAAATCGGTGCGGCCAAACAGCTGGGTGCCCAAAACTTGCTCCAGCTGGCGCACACGGTGGCTGACGGCGCTGGGCGTCACGCTGAGCTCCTCGGCCGTGAGCGTCACGCTGCGCAGGCGCGCCAGTGCTTCAAAGGTCAGCAGGCATTGAATCGGCGGTATGCGCCGGGCCGAGCGGCTGTCAAAAAAACGGGTGGGGCGCTGGCCGTTGTTGCGTGGAGTGGACATGGCTCAGTGTGGTGCTACAGATTTAAAAGCAATAAGCCCTAGTGTTATATAGCTTTTACTATCAAAACATAGTGAAAGCAATACAACACGAGGGCCAGGTGCTTTGTTTTTTGAGGGGTGCTTAGCGGAACACAACCGTCTTGTGACCATTCGGGATCACGCGACGTTCGCTGTGCCACTTCACAGCGCGTGCCAGAACCTGGCTTTCCGTGTCCTGACCGCGGGTGGTCAGGTCTTCCACGGTGTCGGTGTGGTCAGCGCGGGCCACGTCTTGTTCAATGATCGGGCCTTCATCCAGATCGGCGGTCACGTAGTGCGCGGTGGCTCCAATCAGCTTCACACCGCGATCATGCGCCTGGTAGTAAGGCTTGGCACCTTTGAAGCTGGGCAGGAAGCTGTGGTGAATGTTGATGGCGCGTCCCGCCAGTTTTTGACACAAATCATTGGACAGCACTTGCATATAGCGCGCCAGCACCACGAGTTCGGCCCCTTCCGCCTCGATAATCTCCAATTGTTTCGCTTCGGCCTGTGCTTTGGTTGCGGCAGTGACCGGAATGTGGTGGAAGGGAATGTTGTGGCTGGCCGCGAGTTGGTAGAAATCACGGTGGTTGCTGATGATGGCCTTGATGTCGATGGGCAGCTGACCAGATTTCCAGCGGAACAATAAATCGTTCAGGCAGTGGCCTTGGCGGCTGACCATGAGGACCGTCTTCATGCGCTCTGCGTTGGAGTGCAGGCGCCATTTCATGTCATAGGTGTCGCCTAAAACAGCGCAGGCCTGTTTCAAAGTGTTAATTTCAGTGTTTTCACACTGAAACTGCACACGCATAAAAAACAGGCCAGTGGCGCTGTCATTGAACTGGGAGGCTTCTTCGATATTGGCGCCTTGCTCCAGCAAGAAACCAGAGACGGCATGCACCAGGCCACGGCGGTCTGGGCAAGATAGAGTAAGGATATAGGCTTGGGTCATAGCGGCGCAATTGTCGCGCATGGCCAGGGTCTCAATGGGATTGAGGGAATACATGCAAAACGACGGGGGCTCTGTCCCGCACCTGGCACCGTGGCGTGCGCTGGTGCTTTATTTGTGCGTCGGATTGCTCTGGTTTGGTGCCGGCGATGTCGTGCTGCCCTACCTTGTGCAAGACCACGGCATCTACGTGCTGCTCCAGCGCTGGCAGGACTACGTATTTGTGCTGGGCTCGGGCTGCTATGCCGCCTGGCTGATGTACCGCATGCTGCTGGCCGAGCAACGCCGTGAACTGGCGCGCAAGGATTTGGCAGAGAGCGAGCAGCAATTGCGTCTGGCGCTGGACGGCAGTGGCAGTGGCATGTGGGACTGGAACATTGAAGACAAGCACTACACGTTCTCGCAGGGCATCGCCAGCCTGTTGCGCTATGCAGGCGAGGACTTCGCGCGCGATTTTCGCTTGAAGGCCCGCATTCATCCGGATGATCGAGAAATGGTGGCCGAAGCGTCCCGCACTTCGCTGCGTACCGGACAAGCTTATGTGGTGACTGCCCGCATCATGTGTTTTGACGGCGAATACCGCTGGTTTGAAGCGCGCGGCATGCGCCATTTGAATCGCGAAGGCGTGCCCGTGCGGTTTTCCGGCATCCTTACAGATAAAACCCAGCAGCGGCGCGAAGATGATCGCATGCGTCTGGCCGCCACCGTGGTGGACAACACCACCGAAGGCATTGTGGTGACCGATGCGCATGGCAGCATTTTGTCGACCAATGCAGCCTTTTCGCGCATGCTGGGTTATGGGCAAGAAGAGTTGCTGGGCCAGAACCCTTCGGTCTTCAAGTCCGGCCACCATGACAAAGCGTTTTATGACGCGATGTGGAGCACCATCCACCGCACAGGAAGCTGGCGTGGAGAGATCTGGAACAAGCGCAAAAACGGCGAAATTTTCCCTGAACGCATGTCGCTGAGTGCAGTGCAGGACAGCACTGGCAAAGCGACGCACTATGTGTGCATGTTCACAGATATTGCAGAGGAAAAGCGCCGCGAAGAGCAACTGCAATTCATGGCGCACCGCGATATGCTGACCGGCCTGTCTAACCGCACATGGTTTGTGCAGGAGCTCACGCGCCAGGTTGAGCTGGCGCCTGTGCGCAACGAGCAGATGGCGGTCATTCTGCTCAATCTGGACCGCTTCAAAGACGTCAATGACAGCTATGGTCATGCGGTGGGCGATGAAGTGCTCAAGCACATTGCCCGGCAGGTGCAGTTGGCCCTGCGGCCCGGCGATGTCATTGGCCGCATGGCAGGCGATGAAATCGTGGTGCTGGCGCGCAATCTGGCCAAGACAGAAGATGCCTCCGACATTGCGGAGCGCCTGATTCATGCGGCGGCCCAGCCCTGGAAATCGCCCGACGGGTTTGCGGTGGTGGTCAGCGTCAGTGCCGGCATTTGCTGCTATCCGCTGCATGCCAGCAATGCCTCCAACCTGGTACAAGGGGCGCACGCTGCCGTGTATGGCGCCAAGCAGGGGCGCGGGGCGAGCAACCTCTGGTGTTTCTTTAATGAGGACATGACGCTGGCAGCGCGCGAACGTATTGCGCTGGAGGCGCGCCTGCGGCATGCCTTTGCGCAAGAGCACTTGCGCTTGTACTACCAGCCGCAAATTGACATTGCCACCGGCAACATCGTGGGCTGCGAAGCATTGATGCGCTGGTTTGACCCTGTCGAAGGCATGATTTCACCAGCGCGTTTTATTCCTGTGGCAGAGAGCACGGGCCTGATTGGCCCTTTGGGTGAATGGGTGCTGCACGAAGCTTGCCAGCAGGCACAGCAATGGTCGGGCCAAGGCTTGCCGGAGATCTCGATGGCCGTGAATATTTCGCTGCACCAGTTCTTGCTGACAGACATTGTCGAATGCACCAAAAAGGCATTAGCAACCTCGGGCCTGCCGGCGCGCCGTCTGGAAGTGGAAATCACTGAAAGCGCTTTGGCCGAGCGCCCCGATGAGGCGCTGATCGTGCTGCGCAAGCTCAAAGCCATGGGGCTGCGTTTGGCGATTGATGATTTCGGAACGGGTTACTCGTCGCTGGCGCACCTCAAGCGCTTTCCGATTGACGTGCTCAAAATCGACCAGGGCTTTATCCGCGACATTCCACAAAGCGCCGACGACATGGCGATTAGCCGTGCGGTAATCGCCATGGGGCAGAGTATGGGCCTGGAAGTGCTGGCCGAAGGGGTAGAAACCGCTGCGCAGTTGGAGTTTTTGCGCCAGCACGGCTGTAATTTCTACCAAGGCTATTTTTGCAGCAAGCCTGTGCCAGCCAATGAATTTGCCGCGCTGTTGCAAGCCGACCAATTGCGCTTGCAGGCCTCCTCGCCATCGCACCCGTAAGACGTGTATGCAGGAAAACCGCTAAGGCGCGCTACGGCAGCTCTAGCGTGTTCTCCAGATCAGTGAATCAGCACGGGGTTCTGGGCCAACTGGGCATAGGACTCCAGCGTTGCTTCCACTTCTTCTTCGCTAGGAGATTCCTGCTGCCAGGCATGAATGTGCTGCTGAAAAAGCTCCGCCCAGGATCCGTCCAGGTACACCTCTTTGCCGGTGCGTTTGTCCACAATTTCAAAGCCGTGGCGTGGCAGTGCGGGGGCGGTGGTTTCGCCATCTGCCAAGGTGATGTCCGATGGCAGTCCCAAGTTCGCTTGGATATGGAGCACCACGAAGGACTCAGAGTCATAAAGCATTTGCATGGTGGCCTCCTCAACGCATACAGATGGGGCTGCAGCAGTCAATTTGCAAGGTGCGCGAAGCTGCACACCCTGTAATTCAGTATTCCATGGAAGAAAGAGCCTGGGACGGCCAATCCGTCAGCAGGGGCTAAGGTTTGCTGTGGGACTTGAGCTTCAGGTCCAGCTCATCACGGCCCCCGTCTTCCAGCATGCGGATACGCACGGGCAGGTATTGCAAGCTGGGAGCCAGCCACAAGGCGGCCTGCAAGCCATCTTCCAGACCGCTTTCTGACTGGTGCTCCAGTTTGAGGGCAGACAGCTTGCCTGCAGGCAACTGCAGTGTCTCTGTGCCCCGTACCGTAAAAGTCCAGGGAGCCACCCGATTGCTGCTGGCAGCCTGCACCATGATTTGTGTCCCTGGAGGGTAGCGATGGGGCGCTGCAGCGATCATGCCGGCCACTTGAAAGAACACACTCATGCGGTCTTGCGTGCCGCTGACCCAGGTGGCAGGTTCACTGCCGCGGCTAAAACGAATGCTGCCTGCGCTGGCGTCGAACGTGGTGCTGTATTCCTTGCGGCCACGATCCATGAAAATCTCCGGCAGCAAACCCTGCGGGCCGATGCTTCCCGTGCTGGACTGGCGGCGCACGCCCACCAGTGGCACCTGCAGCTCTTGCGAGGCTTCATAGCGGTTGCCGCTGGGCAACCAGTCAAGTTGCGCCTTGGTTTTGTAGGGGAAGCTTTTGATCTTGCCCTGTACGTCAAACTGCAAACGCGCAGCACCCGGGGCGCGCCAGGTGAGGGTGTTGGCGGCAATGGCTTTTTGCTGGGCGCTCGTCACCTGAATGGGGGCTGCCTTGGGCTGTGCGTGGACAAGTCCAGCCGAGGCAAGGCCGAAGCCAGCTGCAGCAATCAGAAGGCAGGTGGACCAAGTGCGAGACAGGGCAAGGCCAGTTTTGGAGCGCAGTGTCATAGGCGAACCGTAGAATTTGTGGCACACACCGTGCGCGGCGATAGCTGACGCACTTCGGAATTTCCCATTCTGGCAGTAGCGCTGTGACGGCGCTGCTGTATGGCCTTAGGGCCCACATTGCATTGCTCATGAAACTTGCTACTTACAAAGACGGTTCGCGCGACGGCCAGTTGATCGTGGTCTCACGCGATTTGCGCCTGGCGCACTACGCAACGGGCATTGCCTCGCGCCTGCAGCAAGTATTGGACGACTGGGGCTTTCTGGCCCCGCAGTTGCAGGACTTGTACCACCTGCTCAACACAGGGCGCGCTGCGCACGCGTTTGCGTTCGATCCCATGCAGTGCATGGCTCCGCTGCCGCGCGCTTTTCAGTGGGCACAAGGGCAGGCGTATCTGTCCCATCTCGCACTGACCCAGCCACAGGCCGAAGCCAGCCGCACCGAACCCATGTTGCGCCAAGGCGCGGGCGACAGTTTTGCGGGGGCATGTGACGAAGTCGTCGTGCCCAGCGCGGCCATGGGGATGGACTTTGTGGCAGGCTGGGCCGCCATCACTGGCGATGTGCCAATGGGCAGCTCGGCCGAGCAGGCGCAGCACAGCGTTCGGCTGCTCATGCTCAGCCACACCATTGCATTGCGCAACTTGCCCGACCCTGCCAGCCATGTGCAAAGTTACCCGGCCACAGCATTTAGCCCGGTGGCCGTGACGGTCGATGAACTGGGCGACGCCTGGAAGGCCGGCCGTCTGCACTTGCCGCTGCACACCAGCTGCAATGGCCGCAAAGTAGGCCTGTGTGAAGCGGGGGAGGGCATGGATTTTTCGATGGGGCAACTCATTGCCCACCTGTGCAAAACGCGCTCGCTGGCTGCGGGCTGTGTGGTGGGCAGCGGCGCCGTCAGCAACGCGGGCACGCCGACAGGCCGCGGCAAAGACAAACGCATGGAGTGGCCCCGGGGCTGTCACAGCATGGCTGAAAAGCGTGCCATGGAAGTCTTGCAAAACGACGCGCCCAGCACCCCCTACTTACAGTTTGGCGACAGCGTGCGCAGTGAGATGAAAGGCAAGGACGGGCAAAGCATTTTCGGGGCGCTGGATCAAACGATGGTGTCTCCGCAAGGAGAAGGTAGTGCGCAATAAATTTGAATAAAAATTTTTAATGAAATAGGGCTCTAGCCCTTGCCTGGCAAGGGCATATAGCTATATTTATTAATTGAATGACCTAATCCAGGGCCCTTTGCCTGCGCATGGTGAGTACCAGCACGGCCAGGCTCGTCACCGCCCCCAGGCCACCCAGCACGTGAAACACGGGAATGCCCAGCACGCGGATATCCCAGGCCAGCAAAGTGGGGCCAATACCCAGAATAAAAGCGCCGGCCACCACTGCCAAAGACAGGCGTGTGGCCGCACGCTCCAGTGCGCCAGAGATGCGATAGAGCTGGGGCACATGCATGTCGACCCCCACGCGGCCCTGTTTGAGGCGGTACATCAGCAGGCGCAGCGTTTTCGGTGCGTCGGCCGTCATCTCATACATCTGCAGCATGGCTGCACGTTTTTCACGCAGCACGCGACGCGGTGAAAAGCGTGCGCGCATTTGCTCTTGTACCAGGGGCTGCGCGGTGGTGATGACGTCAAAGTCGGGGTCGAGCTGCAGCAGCACCCGGTCGGCCGTGACCAGGGCTTTGAACAGCAGTGCCATGTCGGCGGGCATGGCAATTTGCGCCTCGCGCGCCAAGTTCATGAACTCGGTGATGGAGTCACCGAGCTTGAGGGGCCCGTTGTCGCGCCGGGCCACGTAGCGCTCTACGGCCGATTCCATGAGCGCGATGGCTACGCGCGTATCGCCGCTCCACTCCAGCATCACCATGACCAAGCCGTCGGCATCGCCCTCCACTATGGCGCGCAGCAGCATCAGAAACTGATCGCGCCGGTGCGGTGAAAGGTGGCCGACCAGCCCAAAGTCCAGGAAGCCAACGCGGTTGCCTTGCATGGCAAACACATTGCCCGGGTGGGGATCGGCGTGGAACAGTCCGTCGCGCAGCATCATGTGCAAAAACGCCTGCGCACCACGGCGCGCCAGCAGGGGGCCGTTCAGGCGCGGATCACTGGTGGCCATGTTGGCGGGCACGCCATCGAGCCAGTCTTGCACCAGCAATTCAGGGGTGCTCAAGGCCCATTCAATGCGCGGGATGGCGATCTCGGGCTGCTGCGCAAAAGCATCGGCCATCAACTCGTTGTTGCGGCCTTCGATGGTGAAGTCCAGCTCTTCCTGCAAAGCATCGCTGACTTGCCGGGCCACATCCAGCGGGCGGTAGCGCTCCAGTTGCGGAAAGCGCTCCTCGGCCATGGCCGCCACGTGCTTGAGCAAGCGGACATCGGCCTCCAGCCCCGCGCGAATGTCGGGGCGCTGTACTTTGACCACCACTTCGCGCAGCGAACCATCGGGCCGTCGCAGCTGCGCGCGGTAGACCTGCGCGATGGAAGCGGCAGCCAGCGGTATGGCGTCAAAACGCGTAAAGGCCTGGGCAATCGGCATGCCCAGCTGCGCCTCAATGTGCGGCTGCATCAGCTCCCACGGCAGGGGTGTAGCCTGGTTGTGCAGCTGCTCCAGCGCTTGCGTCCACTCTCTGGGCAGCAGGTCGGAGCGCGTGGCCAGAATCTGCCCCAGTTTGACGAAGGTGGGCCCCAGCGACTCAATCGCCATGCGCACGCGCTGGGGGCGGCTGATCTGGGCAATCGGGTGGTCTGCGCGCCGATTGGCAGCGCGCGTTTGCTTGGTCGTGCGCCATTGTGCCCAGCCTGACAGGCCCAGACTTTGCACCACATCCGACAAGCCGAAGCGCAGCAAAGTCCCGACGATTTCTTGCAAACGGGCGCGATCTCGAACCGCAACGACGGCGGTGTGCAGCATGGCCATGACATCTCCTCCAATCGGTGCCAAGCATAAAGCTTGGGCCTGCTGGCCCAGGTCAGCCAATGGCTTTTCAGCAATGAGAGCAGCTGGCCCTTGTTCTTCAATACTTTGCGATTGTTTTGTTTAGGAAATCCAGCAAAGACGAGGGCAAGCTGCTATCAAAGCTCAATAGCTCAGGCAAATCTTGCCGAAGTGCTGGCCACTTTGCTGGTGGCGAAAAGCGTCTGCCATCTGCGCCAAGGGGTAGCTGCGGTCGATCACCGGCTTCCAGCCAAACTGCTCCAGCGCACGCACCATGTCTTGCTGCTGCTCGCGGCTGCCGACAATCAAGCCCTTCAAGGTTTGCTGCTTGCTCATCATCTCGGCGGTGGGCACATTGCCGACAAAGCCAGTCAGCACTCCAATGAGCGCAATGTGCCCGCCCACGGCGCAGGCGCGGATGGATTGGGGCAAGGTGCCGGGGCCGCCCACTTCCACCACGATGTCGGCACCGCGCCCGCCTGTGGCGGCCAGCACAGCGTTGCCCCACTCTGGAATTTCGGCGTAGTTGATGACCACGTCAGCGCCGAGTGCCTTCAAGCGCTCGGCCTTGGCAGCGCTGGAGGTGGTAGCGATGACGCGGGCGCCCATGCTCTTGGCCATTTGCAGCGCAAAGATGGAGACGCCACCGGTGCCCAGCACCAGCACCGTATCGCCCGCTTGCAGCCGCCCATCCACGACCAGTGCGCGCCAGGCCGTCAGGCCTGCGGTGGTCAGCGTGGCCGCTTCTTCGTGGCTGTAGCCTTTGGGGGCATGGGTGAACGCGGTGGCTGGCAAGGTGACCATTTCACGCGCAAAACCATCGCAGCCATCGCCCGGTACGAGGGTGAAATTGCTGGGTACATATCGACCCGATTGCCACTGCGGGAAAAAGCAGGAAACCACGGCATCGCCCACCGCAAAGTCCGTCACATCTGCGCCCACGGCGGTGACGACACCCGCACCGTCGGCCATGGGAATACGACCATCGGCGGCCGCGTTGGGGCCGGTGACGACCAGCAGGTCGTGGTAGTTCAGGGAGCTGGCGTGCACGCGCACTTGCACTTCACCGGCTTGAGGTGCCGCAGCATCGGGCAAGGCCGTGGCGTGCAGGTTGTCGAGGCCACCGGGGGCGGTCAGTTGAATGGCTTGCATCATGGTGGAGGTTCCAGTAGAGGGGAAGTGGATACGCGGGCTTTGCACCAGCACCGCCTGCGTGCGGAAATTTCGAGGTGTACAGCAACCGTGGCGGTGCTGGCTGTAAGTTTGTGCTGACACGCTTTCGAGCACTTGTCATACACAGGTTGGCACGGCAATCGAGTCATTAATGAAGCTTCTTAGGAAGAAGGTCGCTCCATGAACAATTTGCTCAACGATCTGGAAAACCGCTTGGCAGCACTGCCGGTCAAGACGGTGCTGCAATTGCCGGATGGCAAGCGGTTGGGTACAGAGCCTGCAGATGTTCGCATGATCATGCGTTCGCCAGCAGCGTATCTGGCATTGCTCCAGGGCCGAGTGGGTGATCTGGCAAGCGCCGTGGTTGAAGGCTGGATGGAGCTGGAAGGCAATATGCACGACGTGATTGCTGTCGGTCGTGGTCTGCTCCAGGCAGACCCCACGGCAACGTCCGAACAGGACAGCCATTGGTGGTCCAAGACGTTGCACCGGGCCCGCTCGCTGGCCCTGCACACGCTGGAGCGCGATGCCGAGCAAATTCATTTTCATTACGACCTGTCTGACGACTTTTTTGCGCTGTGGCTAGATCCACTGCGTGTGTACTCCTGCGCTTACTACCGCGATCCGACCATGACACTGGTGCAGGCACAGGAAGCCAAGCTGGACCACATCTGCCGCAAGCTGAGTCTGCAGCCCGGGGAGCGCATGCTGGATGTGGGCTGCGGCTGGGGTGGCCTGATTACATGGGCTGCCAGGCACTATGGCGTGAAGGCCAAGGGCATCACCCTGTCGCGCAACCAGCACAGCTATGTGACCGAGCTGATTGCACGCGAAGGTCTGCAAACTCAAGTGGAAGTGGCGCTGTGCGACTACCGAGAAGTGACGGATGAGCCGTTTGACAAACTCGCTTCGGTCGGCATGTTTGAGCACGTGGGGCGCGCCAACTTGCCGCAATACTTCCAGACGATGTACCAACTGCTGCAACCCGGTGGCATGGCCTTGATTCACGGCATCACAGCGGGTGGCACCACCAACGCGCAACTGGGTGCGGGCATGGGGGACTTTATTGAAAAATACATCTTTCCCGGTGGCGAGCTGGTGCACATCAGCACGGTGCTCCAGGACATGGCACAGGCCAGTCTGGAGATGGTGGATGCCGAGAACCTGCGCCCCCACTACGCGCGCACGCTGTGGGCGTGGTCAGACAATTTGGAAGCACGGCTGGATGAAGCGCATGCCGTGCTCGCCAAGCAATGGAATCTGGAAAAGGCGCAGCGCGTTATCAAGGCCTATCGCCTCTATCTGGCGGGTTGCGCGATGGGCTTTGAAGAAGGCTGGATGGCGCTGCACCAGGTGCTGTGTGTGCGCCGTGATGGCAATGTCCAGCGTGGCCCCATTCGTGGTGCGCAATCGGGCTACCCCTTCCAGCGCGGCTATATGTACGGCGCTAGAAATTCGGTGCCATAGGGCGTAGACGCTGACCAAAACGGGCGTTCATCACAAACAGGCATAGGGAGGGAAGCAATGCCTTGTTCGGTTTTGTTTAAGCAGCGCCATGGCGCGATTTAAGCGTGTCTGGCTACTTGCACGGCGCAGTCATAAAACGTGGGAGCGCGCCCGATGTCCGTCAAACGCTGGTGCGTCAGTTCGTTCACATTGGTGCCATTGGCACCGTCTTTGCGCCACCAAATGCCCAGGCCCACCACCACGCCCTGGCGTGCGCGGCCATTGACTGCTGCGTGGCAGATATGCTCGCCCCGGTCATTGAATACGCGCACCACCTCACCATCGGCAATACCGCGTGTGGCGGCATCGTCGGGGTGAATTTCCAGCGCAGGCCGACCTTCAATGTGGCGCAGGGTTTTAACGTTCACAAATGTGGAGTTCATGAAGTTGCGCGCCGGCGGCGAGATCATGGCCAGCGGGTGTGCGGCACTGGGCGGCTCGTAGTTGGGCAGGTAGTCCGGCAGCGGGTTCACGCCGATTTTTTCGAGTGCCGTGCTGTGAAACTCGCACTTGCCCGAAGGGGTCGCAAAGCCGCCGTGGGCAAACGGTGCATCGGGCAAAGCCTGGTTGGCAAAACCATGCGCAAGCAGCGCCTCAAAGTTGACCGCACTGCCTTCCATGGCCTGGCGGCACAGGGCTTCATCGCCATCCTGGAAATGCGCACCAGCAAAGGCGCTGTCATAGCGCGCCATGTGCGTAGCCAGTTCGCGAAAAATCTGCGCGTTGCTTTTGGCTTGGCCGACAGGCGCAATCGCGGGCTGGTTGAGCAGCACATCGGTGTGGCCGTAGGTGGTGTGGATGTCCCAGTGCTCCAGCTGTGTGGTGGCGGGCAGCACATAGTCCGCGTGGTCGGCGGTGTCGGTCATGAAATGCTCGATCACCACGGTAAACAGATCTTCGCGCGCAAAGCCTGCGGCCACTTTGGCCGATTCGGGTGCGACGGCCACGGGATTGCTGTTGTAGACCACCAGCGCTTGAACAGGCGCGGCGGTGTCGTGCAGCGCATCGCCAATCGTGCTCATATTGATGGTGCGCGGGCGGCGTGCGCCCAGCAGTTGCGGCATCTGCAGCCGCGCACGGTTGGCGGGGGAGTGGTGCGAGGCGGACAGCAACAATCCGCCCGCACGGTGGCGCCATGCGCCGGTGAGCGCAGGCAGGCACGCCACAGCCCGCACCGCATTGCCGCCGCCTCGGTTGCGTTGCACGCCGTAATTCAAGCGAATGGCGGCAGGCTGTGTGGTGCCGTATTCGCGCGCCAGCTGGGTGATTTGTTCCACGGGCAAACCGCACACCTGCGCTGCCCGCTCGGGCGGCCATTCCAACGCGCGCGCCCTGAGTGTCTCCCAACCCAGCGTGTGTTGGGCGATGTAGTCGTGGTCCAGCCAATCGTTGCGGATCAATTCGTGCATCAGCGCCAAAGCCAGGGCCGCATCGGTACCCGGCAGCAGTTGCAGGTGTTCATGGCATTTATCGGCCGTCTCCGACTTGCGTGGGTCAATGCACACCAGCTTGGCGCCGTTGCGCTTGGCCTCCTGCGCAATGCGCCAAAAGTGCAGGTTGCTGCCAATGGAGTTGCTGCCCCAAATCAGGATGAGCTTGCTCTCTGCAAAAAACTGCACATGCATGCCCAGCTTGCCGCCGTAGGTGTGCAGCAGCGCCTCGCCGCCCGCGCTGGCGCAGATGGTGCGGTCCAGCAAGCTGGCTCCCAGTTGGTGGAAAAAGCGCCGGTCCATGCTCTCGCCCTGAACCAACCCCATCGTGCCTGCGTAGCTGTAGGGCAAGATGGCCTCGGGGTTGCGCTGTGCAATGGTGTGCAGGCGCTGGGCAATGTCGCTCAGCGCTTCCTCCCAGCCCACGGGCGTGAACTGGCCGCTGCCTTTGGGGCCTGTGCGCTTGAGCGGCGTCAGCACGCGCTCCGGGTGGTAGGTGCGTTCGACGTACTTGCTGACCTTGGCGCACAGCACGCCACCGGTCAGAGGGTGGTCGGCATTGCCTTGCACGCGGGTGGCCACGCCATCGACCACGGTGGTGACCAGCGAGCAGGTATCAGGGCAGTCGTGGGGGCAGGCGCCGAGGATGGTGGCAGTAAGGGTGTCAGTCATGGGGCACACAAAAGGCAAAGCGAAAAGGCACAGCGAAGTCCTTGTCATTATGCGGATGCCTGCGCGGCATTGATGTGCATCAAGCTAAGAACTTCGACAGCTTTGCTTTGGAACGATCGTGCTTTTTAAGGGTTTTTTGGCTACACTGCCGCCATACCAACCATAAGGAGACTGAGCATGTCCGATCTGAACGCCACTTTTGAAGAAGCCGTCAAAAATTCCACCTCGTTGAGCGAGCGCCCTGACAACGCCACGCTGCTCAAGATTTACGCGCTGTACAAGCAAGCCACGGAAGGTGACAACGAGGCTAAAAAGCCCAGCTTCACCGACATGGTGGGTCGCGCCAAGTGGGATGCCTGGGAAAAGCTCAAGGACTCTTCCCAGGATGAAGCCAAGCAACAGTACATCGACCTGATCAACTCCCTGCGCTGAGCCAAGCACGCGCTGAGTACTGAAAAAAAAAGAGCGACCACTGGTGGGGGCGCTCTTTTTTTGCAGGATGGCTTAATAAAAGCGTAGCTGCTTGCCATGGTGCTTAAAGGTTTTCAGAGTCTTTTAGTGCTGAAAACTAGTAAATACAAAGGCAAGCAGCTCACTTTTTATGTAGCGCTCACCATTTCATCGAACTGCTCGTTCAGCTTGGCCTCAATCTTTTCCTGAAACATGGCGGCCAGAAAACCCAGCTCTGCGCGCAGGCTCAGGCGCTCGGCAGTCACCTGCAACTGGCCGTCCATGCCGTTGCCGCTGAAGTGCAGCAAGTCTTCGGCTTCGCCGCTTTCATAGCGGCATTCCACGCCAAATTTGGCCGTGGCCTTGTCTGCCCAGGCTTGGGCATGTTGGCGCGCTGCGGGCAAGCCCAGCGCATGATTGCGCTCAATCAGAATATTCGACACGTTGGCAAACCTTTGGTGGTGCAAAAACAGCGGTGATGATAAAAGTCCAGCAGGCGCCCGCGAGCGCTGGCGCTGAATACACTTGGGGTTTGGTTATTGCACGGAAGCTGCGCTGCACTATGGATTTTTTGACTTGGATTATTGTGGGCTCGATTGGTATCTACGTGTTGCAAGGCATGGAGCACCGCCGCCGCGTGCGCTTGCTGGGCGCGCACTTGGCTCCTACGCAGGTGGAAAAGCTGATGGGGGGCTTGATTGAAGGCTATATGCGCGCCTTGGATGAAAAAGATCCGGAGCGTCAGCAGCAGGTCTGGGCCATCTTGGGCAACAACGAAAAGACCCTGGCCGATCAGCTGGAACGGCTGGCTAAAACTTTTTCTCAGGAAAATGCACAGGACACGCGCGTAAGCACGTTGCCCTTGGCGCTGCCGTACTTTGATCGACTGATTCCCTCGCACACCTTTGATATGCGCGAGGCGCTCAAACTGCATGCCAAAGCTGTGCGTGCGGCCTGTGCGCCGGACGATCTGGACCTGGAAGCGAGAAAGCATCTGGCCTTCACCATGACGGCAGAACTTCTGTTGCTGCAACACACCTGCCACTGGTTTTGCAAGACGCGCACCATCGCTTCCATGCGCCTGTTAGCCCGGCAAAAGACTTCTTACGAGCAAGTGCTGAAAAACGTCGAACCGAGCACTTTAAAGTCTTACCAACATCTGCTGGCCGCGCAGTCAAAGTAGGCTTGGTCTGACGCGGTCGATGCATCACTGGAGCAGTAACTCGGCTTACAGTGAGTGCAAACTGAGGGTGTACAGGCTCCATGGCTGCGCAGACCCAGTGCCGTGCACCATCGGGCTATTTTTCCAATGTGATGAGACACAGCTCAAAGGATAAACACCATGGCCTATACCTTCCAATCCCGCGCCACTGCTGATCTGATCATGCTTGAGGCAGCTGCCAAAAAGATTCTGGAAATTCTGGAAAAGACGCCCGGCGCTCCCGGCATCATTACGCTAGAGCAGATACCCCACGCCCTCCAAGCGCTGGAGCAGGCAATTGTCGAGGACGAAGCCCGCCGGCGAGAAATTGAGCAAGAAGCACAGTCGGCAGACGATGCAGAAAGCGCCCACGCCGCCGTGACATCTGCGGAGCTGGGCAGCGTTACGCTGCGCCAGCGCGTAGCCCCGCTGGCCGACATGCTGCGCCGCAGTGCGCAGGAAGGCAAACCCGTCACTTGGAAGCTGTAAACGCGCAGCAGCCAATTGCCAAATAAAAACTGCCCGTAAGCGTTGTGCTTACGGGCAGTTTTTTTGCCTTATTCAATGTGCTGCGTAGTGCAACACACCGGCATGGACGGCGCAATTAGTCAGCAAACTGGCCGTTGGCCTTGATGACCTTGCCCCAGGTTTCGATTTCCTTGGCGACAAACTTTTTGTGCTCTGCCGGCTCGACACGGTTGTCGGCCACGATCACAGCGCCCAGGCCCTCTTGCTTCTTGATGAAGTCAGCGTCTTTCACGCCTTCCTTCAGCGCCTTGTTCAGCGTTGCCAGTACGTCCGCAGGAGTGCCCTTGGGTGCGTACAGGCCGTGCCATACCGTCACGTTAAAGCCTTTGAGGCCGGAGGCATCCAAAGTCTCCAAATCCTTCAGCGCGGGGGCGTTCAGGCGTTGCAGCGTGGTGACGCCGTAAGCCTTGACTTTCTTGGCTTCAATTTGCGAAGACGTATTGGTGGTCTGGTCACACATCAAATCAATGCTACCCCCCATCAAATCAGTAATCGCTGGCGCGGCACCCTTGTAAGGCACGGGAGTCATCTGCACGTTCAGCGCGCTTTGAAACATCAAGCCACACAGGTGGCCGGCAGAACCCAGTCCCGAGTGCCCCAGGTTGATCTTTTCTTTGTCCTTGTTAATCAAGGCACGCAGTTCGGCAAAAGTGTTGGCTGGCAGATTAGGGCGGCCAATCACAGTCATGGGGACATCATTGACGATGCCCAAGTACTCAAAGTCGTTGAGCACGTCAAACGACAGGTTGCGATACAGCGTAGGCATGGTGGACATGCCAATGTGGTTCAGAAGCAAAGTGTAACCATCGGGCGTAGCGCGGGCTACCTTGGCAGTACCAATAGAGCTACCTGCGCCGCCCAAGTTCTCAATCACCACTGTTGCCCCTCCCAGAGGCTTGCGCATGGCCTCCGCCAAATCGCGGGCTACGCGATCAGTGGGACCACCTGCAGCAAAAGGAACGACGATGGTGATGTTCTTGCCGGCTGCCGGGAAGCTTTGGGCGTTGGCGCCCAGCGAGACAGCGGCGGCTGCCAGTGCGACGGCTGCGATGCGGAATGTGTAAGACATGTGCTTTTTTCCTGTGCTCATATTGAATCGACCATCCTAGGAATCGATCATTCGATGCTGACTAGCGAATACCCTCGAATTGCCGCACAAAATTTTAAAAACAGTACGAAGTTGTCATTCCTCAAATTCTGAAATTTTTCAATGTGAAATTTATTCATGTTATTTTTTGATAAATGATCCTATTCCTTGGTGTTTTTGGTGTTTCCCTCTTAATTTTTGTTGGGCTTACAGAATTCATCTTCTTTCGATGTCAAGACTGCTTAAAGCAACCAGCGAAAGCGCAAACAGAAATCCCGGATGCTGAAATTGGATTTTCAGCATCCGGGATTTTTTAAGGCGAAAAAGTCTCAAGCGTAGCTTCGGATGTCTTCGATCACTTTGCCGTCATTGGGCAGACTGCCAGGGGAAACCAGTTGAATTTCGGCGCGCAATTTGGTGATTTCGCGCACGGCCTCACCAATTTGCAGTGCCAGTCCTTCTGCGGTTTCATTGCTTTCCACCAGCAATGCCATGTGGTCACTGGCCATCTCGCCACTGACGATCAAGCGCGCTTTACCCACCTGTGGAAAGCGTTTGGCGACTTCCGATATCTGTCCTGGATGGACAAACATTCCGCGCACTTTGGTGGTCTGGTCTGCACGCCCCATCCAGCCTTTGATTCGAATATTCGTCCGGCCTGTCGGGCATTGACCTGGTAGGACGGCAGATAAGTCACCCGTGCCAAAACGAATCAATGGATAGTCTGAATTGAAGGTGGTGACTACCAGTTCACCCACTTCGCCTTCAGGCACAGGGTCACCAGTACCGGGACGTACGATTTCGACGATCACCCTTTCATCCAGCACCAAGCCTTCCCGTGCTGATGTTTCGTAAGCAATCAGGCCCAAATCTGCCGTGGCATAGCATTGGTAGCCGCTGACACCGCGCGCTTGCAGCCAATCACGCAATGACGGTGGGAAAGCTTCGCCGCTGACCAGTGCCTTGCGCACACTAGGAAGGGGGGTATTGAGCGCTTCGGCCTTTTCGAGGATCAACTTCAGAAAACTCGGCGTGCCGATATAGCCTGCTGGTAGGAGCTCTGCCATTGCTTGTACCTGCTGCTCGGTTTGGCCCGTTCCGCCGGGGAACACCGTGCACCCTACTGCATGCGCACCGGTTTCCATCATGGAACCTGCCGGAACAAAATGATAGCTAAAGCAGTTGTGAATCAGTTCCCCTGAACGAAAACCTGCTGCATAAATGGCGCGCGCCATGCGCCAGTAGTCTGGGTGTGTGCCTTCTGGCTCATAGATAGGCCCCGGACTGGCAAAAACACGTGGCATGCCCTGCCCAAAACCTTGGGTGCTAAAGCCTCCGAAGGGATTGGCTTGACGATGGGCTCGCTGGCGTTCAAGCAGTTCGTATTTGCGCGTTACAGGCAGCTTGGCCAAGCTCGCTCTGCAGTTGACTGCAAAAGCATCTACGCCTTTCAAGATGTCTGCAAAAGCAGCAGAGGCATGCTGTGCGTGTTTAACCTGGGCAGGCAAAGCGGCCATGAGCGCAGTTTCACGAACATCAGGGGCGCGCAATTCCAGTTCGTCGTAATGCTCATGCATGGAGAATTCCTAAATATCAAATGTCGCAAGAGGCAGGCTTGAAACCTCTTTGTGAAAGCTGGGTGGTGGGTAGATTTTTTAGGCCAGCCAGCGCTTGCGCCGCTTATAGCTTTTCACGTCGCGAAAGCTCTTGCGTTCATTGCCTCCAACGCCGAGGTAAAACTCTTTCACATCTTCGTTAGTGGCCAGCTCAGAGGCGGGGCCATCCATCACAATGCGGCCGCTTTCCATGATGTAGCCGTAGTCTGAGTACTTCAGCGCCATGTTGGTGTTTTGCTCGGCCAGCAAGAAGGTAACGTTTTCCTTGGTGTTCAAGTCTTTGACGATGTTGAACACCTCTTCGACAATCTGAGGGGCAAGACCCATCGAGGGTTCGTCAAGCAAAACGAGATTGGGGTTGCTCATGAGCGCGCGGCCAATGGCGCACATTTGCTGCTCGCCGCCAGAGGTATAAGCAGCTTGCGAGGTGCGGCGCGTTTTAAGGCGCGGGAAGTAGTTGTAAACCTTCTCCAAGTTGGCCGCAATCTCGCCCTTGTCGGTGCGCGTATAGCTGCCCGTCATCAAGTTTTCTTCGATCGTCAGGTGGGCAAAGCAATGGCGCCCTTCCATGACTTGCACCACACCGCGCTTGACCAGATCGGCGGGTGAGAGGTTTTGAATCTGCTCGCCGCGCAACTCAATGCTGCCTTTGGTGACTTCGCCACGCTCGCCCTGGAGCAAATTGGAAATCGCTCTCAGCGTGGTGGTCTTGCCTGCACCATTTCCGCCTAGCAAGGCCACAATGCCTCTTTCGGGCACCTGCAGGGAGACGCCTTTGAGCACCAAGATGACATGGTTGTAGATCACCTCAATACCGTTGACGCTCAGGACAATATTTTTGGGTTCCATTTTTCAAGTCTTTCAACCAATCGACAGTCCTGTATTACTCAGGTGTCGGCAGGACTGTCGGTTGGGCACTGCGAAACTCGGGGAGCATGTGCAGTGCCGGATCACTACCGCAACGCATGCTATGCGGCGGTAGTGTGCCTACTGCTTATTTGCAGTCTGCTACAGCGCGGCGTGTGTGTTTTTTGTCTGTCAGGTACTTATCACCATGCTCTTTGATCAGAGGCTCGATGACCTTGTCGTCTGACTTGTACCACTCACTGCCCATGTTCCAGTTCTTACCGTCCCAGGTGTGAATGCGTGCCCAGGTCGAACCCATGTGGTCGTCGCAACTGGTCTTCAGCGGACGCATGATCTCTTCGAAGCCCAGTTCCTTCAGACGGGCGTCTGTCAAATTCAGGTTTTCATAGCCCCAGCGCACTTGCTCGCCAGTCATTGGCTTGCCTTTGCCGAACTTTTCTTGTGCTGTGCGGATGGCTTCGACGGTCAGCATGGAAATGATCATGCCGCGTGTGTACAGCACAGACCCCACTTCAGTGCGATCACCGGTGCCCGCTTTCTTGTCGTGTACATGCTTCAGTACTTCCTTGGCGATGGTCGTGGTGGGACCAAAGCCATTCAAAGCCAATGCTTGGTAGCCCTTGGCGCCTTCGCCCACGTCACGGACATCGGGTTCAGCACCCGCCCACCATACGCCGTAAAGCTTGTCACGCGGAAAGCCTGTGGCTTGTGCTTCTTTTAAGGCCGTGGAATTCATTACGCCCCAGCCCCATAGCAGTGCGAAATCTGGGCGGCTTTGGCGCAGTTGTAGCCAAGCGGCTTTTTGCTCTACACCGGGTGCGGTAACAGGCAGCAGTTGCAACTCGAAGCCGTGCATTTTTGCGCGTTCCTGGAGGACAGGGATCGGTTCTTTGCCGAATGGACTGTCGTGGTACACCAGTGCAATTTTTTTGCCCTTGAGCTTGTCCATTCCGCCTACTTTTTGACCCAAGTGCTGGATCAGGATGTCAGCACCGGTCCAGTAACTGCCCATAAAAGGGAAGTTCCAAGGAAATGCGTTACCGTCTTTGGCAATCGACAGACCGTAGCCGAGTGTGATCAGTGGAATCTTGTCGACGGGTGCTTTTTCCGTCAGAGCAAAGGTAATACCTGTCGCTTGCGGATCAAAAGCAGCTACGTTGGGTTTGCTTTTGAGACGTTCGTAGCACTCTACGCCGCGGTCGGTGGCATAGCCAGTTTCGCACTCTTCGTAGGTGATCTTGACGCCATTGATACCACCATCACGCTCGTTGATGAGCTTGAGGTAATCCTGCTTGCCGTTGGCCCATGGAATACCGTTAGGTGCATAAGCACCTGTACGGTAAGAAAGCAGAGGAATGAATTGCTCGTTGGCCTGCGCCCATGCGCTGCCGGTCATTGCAGAAAGGCCTCCAACGGCCAATGCTGCAGCGGTGGCTAGACGTGAAATTTTCATGGTTTGTCTCCTGGTATGGTCTAGTAGTTACACGCGAAAACTTGCGCCAAGAAGCGCATGGGGAACACAGAGGGATTAGTGTGGGAAAGGCCAAACACGCATTTTTTGCTTGCCGATGGACCACAGCTTGGCCAAGCCATGGGGCTCGACAATCAAGAACCAGACGATCAGGCCACCGAAGATGATGAACTCTGCATGGGAGACTGCTGCGGTAGAAATTTGCATGCCGAAAACACCAGCAACAGCAGGCAGCATTAGGTTCAGGAAAATGGGTAGAACCACGATGAAAGCAGCACCGAAAAAGCTACCCATGATGGAGCCGAGACCGCCGATGATCACCATGAAAAGCAGTTTGAAAGAAATGTCTACTGAGAACGCTGCAGGTTCCCAAGCACCTAGGTGAACGAAGGCCCACAAGGCGCCTGCAACACCGATAATGAAAGAGCTGACCGCAAAAGCACTGAGCTTGGCGTACATCGGGCGAATGCCGATCACCGAAGCTGCAACGTCCATATCGCGAATGGCCATCCACTCTCTGCCAATCGCGCCGCGCACCAGATTTTTGGCCAGTACGGCAATCACCACTAATACGGCTAAGCAAAAGATGTATTTGGAGGTGGCCGAATCAATCGGAATGCCCAACACTTGCAGGTTATTAACCGATACGGAACCCGAGGGAGAGTAGTTGGTCAGCCATTTAATGCGCAAGAACATCCAGTCGCTGAAGAACTGAGCGGCCAGCGTTGCTACGGCCAGATACAAGCCTTTGACGCGCAAGCTGGGCAGACCAAACAAAATTCCAAAAGCTGTGGCACACAGACCGCCCAAGATCAATGCAGGAATCAGCGGAAGCTCTGGCAGACGTGCCATGAAGTTGAAGGCGCCATAAGCACCGACCGCCATAAATGCGCCGGAACCCAAAGAGATCTGGCCGCAGAAACCCACCAAGATATTTACGCCCAGCGCCGCCAACGACATGATGACCAGCGGAATCAAAATAGCGCGGTAAAAGTAGTCCGTTGCAAACATCGGGACGATCAAGAACGCCGCTGCGATGAGTAGCAAGATAGCGATTTTGTCTTGGCGAATGGTGAAGATTTGCTGATCGGCGCGGTAGCTCGTTTTGAACTGGCCGTTTTCACGATAGAACATGTGTGTCTCCTTATTGTTCTGCTGGATGCAACCGGTCAGACACGGTCGATAATCTTCTCGCCAAACAGTCCTTGAGGCCTGAACAGCAAGAACACCAGAGCCAGCACATAGGCAAACCAGATTTCGATGCCGCCGCCCACGTAAGGGCCGAGATACACCTCCGACAACTTCTCGCCGACACCAATGATTAGTCCGCCGATGATGGCGCCGGGTACCGAGGTCAAACCACCCAAAATGACCACAGGCAAAGCGCGCAGGGCCACGGTGGTAAGCGTGAATTGCACGCCCAGTTTGGAGCCCCAGATCATCCCGGCGACCAACGCCACCAGACCTGCTACGCACCAAACAATGACCCAAATGCGATTGAGCGGAATGCCAATCGACTGTGCGGCTTGGTGGTCATCAGCTACTGCACGCAGCGCACGACCCGTGCCGGTCTTTTGGAAGAAAATCGACAACGCAATGACTAATGTTGCCGCAATCAGGGCTGCAATTACATCTTCTTGGTTGACCATCACACCGCCATCAAACAGGGATTCCATCAAGAAAACGGGATCTTTGGGCATACCGATGTCGATCTTGTAAATATCACTGCCAAACAGCGTCTGGCCGACACCTTCCATGAAGTAGGTAATGCCCAGCGTGGCCATCAGCAGGGTGGCGCCTTCTTGGTTCACAAGATGGCGCAGCACCAAGCGCTCAATGACCCATGCACAAATGAACATGATGATGGCGGCGATCACGAACGCCGCAACATTGGCGAAAATTTTGCTTTCAATGCCTGTCCATTGCGGTATCCATTCCGCAAAACGTGACATTGCCAGTGCGGCAAACAGCACCATGGCGCCTTGCGCAAAGTTAAAAACGCCGGAGGCTTTGAAGATCAGTACAAAGCCCAGCGCAACCAGCGCGTAGAGCATGCCGGCCATGAGGCCGCCAATCAGAGTTTCGAGAAAAAATGCCATTGCTTGACTCCCGTTTTCTTGGTGCGTGCGGTCAGTGGCTGGTGCCCAAATAGGCCCGAATCACGTCTTCGTTGTTGCGCACTTCATCGGGTGCGCCATCACCAATCTTTTTGCCGTAGTCCAGAACCACCACGCGGTCCGAGATGTCCATCACTACGCCCATGTCGTGTTCAATCAAAACGATGGTGGTGCCGAATTCGTCGTTCACGTCCAAGATGAAGCGGCACATGTCCTGCTTTTCTTCCACGTTCATGCCGGCCATGGGTTCGTCCAGGAGTAGTACTTGCGGCTCCATCGCCAAGGCACGGCCCAAATCCACACGCTTTTGCAAACCGTAAGGAAGCTGACCTACGGGGGTCTTGCGAAAGGCTTGAATTTCCAGAAAGTCGATGATGTGCTCGACAAATTCGCGGTGCGCCATCTCTTCTTTTTCGGCGGGGCCAATGCGTAGGGCCTGCATCAGGATATTGCTTTTGATCTGGAGGTTGCGGCCGGTCATGATGTTGTCGATCACGCTCATGCCCTTGAACAATGCCAGGTTCTGGAAGGTACGCGCCACACCCATTTCAGCCACCTGCCGACTGTTCATGTGGTCGAATTTTTTGCCGCGAAATGTGATGGAGCCTTCAGACGGCGTATACACCCCATTGATGCAATTCAGCATGGAGCTTTTGCCTGCCCCGTTGGGGCCGATGATGGAGCGGATTTCATGCTCACGGACATTGAATGAAATGTCAGTCAGCGCCTTAACGCCACCAAAGCGCAGGCTGAGGTTGTGGATGTCCAAAATGACATCGCCAATCTTCTTATCTGTCATTGCAGTGCGTCTCTCATTCTGGAATCAGGCCACAGCGCGAGAGGCTGGGTACGTCTTGGCTTCAAGGATCTTGAGCGTGGCGCTGACGCTGCCGGTGCGGCCGTCCTCAAACTTCACCTGTGTCTCAATGAACTGCTCTTGCTTGCGGCTGTACAGCGCATCAATGAGGACGCCGTATTTGTCCGCAATGAAGTTGCGGCGCACTTTGCGGGTACGCGTCAGCTCATCGTCATCAGGATCCAGTTCCTTGTGCAGCACCAAGAAACGCGCAATTTGGGTGTCAGCCATACCGACTTCGGTAGCCAGATCTGCATTGACTTGGCCAATACATTCGGCAATCAGTTCCAGCACCGACTGTTTGGAGGCCAGATCCACGTAGCCTCCATAAGCAATGCCTTGGCGTTCGGCCCAGTTGGCGACCGCTTCGTAATCAATATTGATAAAGGCGCAGACTTGGTCACGCTGATTGCCAAAGCACACGGCCTCCTTGATCTGCGGGAAGAACTTGAGCTTGTTTTCGATGTAATTCGGTGCAAACATCGCGCCGGTGTTGGTCTTACCGACATCTTTGGCACGATCAATGATGCGCAGGTGCCCATCTGCATCCAGTACGCCCGCATCGCCGGTGTGAAAGTAGCCCTGGGCGTCAATGACTTCTGCCGTGGCGTCCGGGCGCTTGTAGTACTCCTTGAGTACCGAAACGCCCTTGACCAGCACTTCGCCGTTGTCATCAATTTTCAGTTCAATGCCCGGCGCGGCTTGGCCCACGGTATTGAGTTTGACTTGGCCGTTCTTCTGAATACAGACATAAGCGCAGGTTTCGGTCTGGCCATACAGCTGCTTGAGGTTGATGCCAATCGAGCGGAAGAACTTGAACAGATCCGGCCCGATGGCCGCGCCAGCCGTATACGCGACCCGAATACGGGACAGACCCATAACGTTACGCAGAGGGCCGTAAATCATCAAATCGCCCAGTTTGTATTTCAGTCGATCCATCGTGCTGACAGGTTTGCCATCCAGAATGTCAGCCCCCACACGCTTGGCCAGCGTCATGCACTTTTCATACAACCATTGTTTGCCCTTGGCGGCATCTTCCATGCGGATCGATACCGAAGTCAGCATGCCTTCAAATACGCGCGGTGGAGCAAAGTAATACGTAGGACCAATTTCGCGCAGATCGATATTGACGGTGCTCGCCGATTCCGGGCAGTTGATGGTGAAGCCCGCCACCATCCATTGCGCCAGTGAAAACAGGTGGTCACCCACCCAAGCCGGAGGCAGGTAGGAGATCACATTGTCTGAAGGGTTCAGCTTGTCCACTTCCACAGCGCCCCGTGCGGAACCCACAAAGCTGGCATGCGTTTGGCAGACGCCTTTCGGCTTACCCGTGGTGCCCGAGGTGTACAGGATGACGGACACATCTTCTGGCTTGACGGACTGAACCATTGCATCCCAGACCCCGGGGTTGCTGAGATCCCAGCTTTGACCCAGCTTCTTGAGTTCCTCAGTACTAATCAGACCCGGCTGGTCATATTTACGCAAGCCACGTGGGTCGTCGTAAATGATGTGTTCAATGGACGGGGCTGATTCGCGCACTTCCAGCAGCTTGTCGACCTGTTCTTGGTTTTCTGCAAAAGCAAACTTTACGTCTGCGTCTTGCATGACAAAAACCATTTCTTGGGCCACCGCATCCTGGTAGAGCGGAATGGGTACGGCACCCAAACTCTGTACTGCCACAAAGCCCATGTACAAGCTGGGACGGTTGTCACTGATGAACGCTAAATTTTGTCCTTTGGCCAAACCCAAAGCTGCCAAACCGCAGGCCATTTGGCGGACATCCACCGCGACATCGCGCCATGTCCATGTTTGCCAGATTCCGTACTCTTTCTCGCGCAGTGCAGCTGCATCGGGCCTTTCGGCAGCGTGCTCAAGCAGCAGATGCGGAAATGTTGTCGCCATTGCAGATCCTCACAGATTCAAACTTCGAACCAACCGAAGAACACGTTGCTCAGGCACTCGTGCTCATGGAACTGAATGAATAGTAGGGAGGGCTTTGACGTTTTCTTGTCTTTGCGCCGACATTCTCGGGAAACACCTAGTCGGGTTAGTACGCGTCTTTTGTCAGCATTTTGCGTATGTTTGTTGAGGTTTGATCTAAATCAGGTTCAAAGGATAGGGCGAGTTCCGCTTGTCGTGGCAAACCCCAATGTCATAGGCTCAGGGTCTACGCGCATGCTCACTGCATGAGTTCTTCCACGTCCCTCTATCAACGTCGCCGCAACGCAACCCCCGAAGAAATTGAAGCCATTCCTTGGATTCATCTTTTGCAGCCGCATGAGCGTGAACGCGCCGTGGCGGCCATCTTGGTGACGGAAGCGTGTGCGGGAGAGTACGTCTCCGCCATTGGCAAGCCAGCGAGCTATTGGTTCGGCTTGATTGATGGCCTGCTCAAGATGAGTGCCGACCATGCCGATGGCTCAAGCATGACTTTTACGGGCGTACCGCCTGGGGGGTGGTTTGGTGAAGGCACGTGCATCAAGCGCGAAACATACCGCTACAACATTCAAGCGTTGCGCAAAAGTGTGATCGCAGGCGTGCCGCTGGAGACCTTTCAGTGGTTGCTTGACCACTCGCTGGGCTTTAACCGCTTCATCATGAATCAGCTCAACGAACGGCTGGGCCAGTTCATTGCTGCTCGAGAGATTGACCGCATGAGCAACCCCGATGTGCGCGTGGCGCGCAGCTTGTCTGCCTTGTTCAACCCGGTTTTGTATCCGGCGGTAGGCAGCGTATTGCGGATCACGCAGCAGGAGCTGGCTTACCTGGTGGGGCTATCCCGGCAGCGGGTTAACGAGGCGCTGGCAACTCTGGAGGCGCATGGCGCTATTCAAGTGGAGTACGGAGGGCTGCGGGTCATGGATTTGCATGAGTTGCGCGAAGGGCACTTCATTTCTGCCCGGCGTCAGCCCACACAGACGGCCTAAATCGGCTTGAAATACAGGGCATAGGCGAGTAAGGAGCAAGGCTGTACAAGCGGCGGGACAATATAGGACTAACTCCAAGCGCCAACATGTCTGCCCAAGACCCCTCTCATTCTCAAGGCTCCTCTTCGGAAGGCGCCTCACGCTCCAAACTGGGCGTATCCGCTAAACCAGCAGCCCGCGAAGAACGCGCCCCTCATGGAGCGGAAGATCGCCCTCGCGGTGGTCCATCCTCGAGCCCCCGCAATGACCGTGGTCCGCGCCGTGAGGGTGGTGGAGCTGGTGGCGATCGCGTCCCCCGCCGCGAAGGCGGCTTTGGCGGCGGTGATCGTGGCCCTCGCGGCCCGCGCCCTGAAGGTGGCTTTGGCGGCGGTGATCGCCCACGTTTCAACAGCGACCGTGGCCCGCGTGAAGAGCGTAGCTTCGGCGGTGGTG
>JADKLW010000042.1_pt1 | contig 84803 bp, 79 predicted proteins | sample 8641881 | NCBI WGS metagenome assembly JADKLW01 (sample SAMN16272185, study PRJNA661076) | feces metagenome | isolation source: fecal sample from diarrhoea affected cattle B | host: Bos taurus | place: South Africa: Lokaleng Village, Mahikeng | collected 2019-09
GCTTTTCGCTTGCTCCATCAAGGTGGTGTTCCTTTCAAAAGCGGGTGCAAAGATATGGATAGTTTGTTTACCATCCAAACAAAATAACGAATAAAATTCAACTATTTCTCTGCCCACCCCCCCGGGAAGAAAGCAAAATCAAGATAATCAGCAGAGTAAAACATCAAAAAAAAATCATCTTTTTTTTATAATTTTGAAACGAAAAACGGAATCATCTATTTTTAATAAAAATCGCTGAGCTTTCAGACTTAAAAAAATGTTGAGTCCGACTCAAATTATCATGGAAAACGACAAAAAATGATTCCATTCTCATGTAACATGTCTGATTTATTCCCGGAGATGCACGGTATAAATGAACACCTGTCACCAGAAAAACGAATCACTATTTCGATCGAATCACATTTAATGCGTATCTTCGTGCTATTATTCAGAGTGCCTTTATTGGCAACAATACTAAAACAAGCATACGATAGATGAAAGGTATTATACAAATACTAAAAAGATTCCTGCCTCCATTTAGAAAATATCTGTCACTGACGTTTATTTTCAACATCCTTACGGCTATATTGAATGTCTTTTCACTGGCAACCATCATACCAATCCTGCAGGTACTGTTTAAAGTGAACACGAAGTCATTCTCATTTATCCCATGGTCCAGTCCTGATTATTCCGTTATCGATACTGCATTTAACAATGTGAACTGGTTCATTACCCAATTTATGGAGACACACGGCAGCAGTTTCACATTGATGATGCTGGCGGTTATATTGATTGTGATGACTCTTCTGAAGACAGGTACCGCGTATCTGGGATCTTACTTTATTATACCTATCAGAACAGGTGTGGTGAAAGATATCCGCAACAGGATAAACGACAAGATACTCACCCTACCCATCGGTTTTTTCACGGAGGAGAGAAAAGGAGATATATTATCAAGGATATCGGGAGATGTGAATGAGGTGGAGAACTCCGTCATGAGCTCACTGGATATGCTGTTCAAGAACCCCATCCTTATCATTATCTATCTTACGACTATGACCATCCTGAGCTGGCAGCTCACGCTCTTCGTGCTGGTCGTGCTTCCGGGAATGGGTTTTATCATGGGCAGGGTGGGCAGGACACTGAAAAGAAGCTCATTTGAGGCGCAAAGCAAGTGGGGCGAGTTGATGTCGCAGGTGGAAGAGACCTTAAGCGGACTGAGGGTTATCAAGGCGTTCAATGCAGAAAGCAAGATTTCAGGGCGGTTTCACAAGGGAAGCAATGAGTTCAGGCGGATGTCCAACAGGATAGCCCGCAGGCAACAGCTTGCACACCCCATGAGCGAACTTTTGGGAACCATCACCATTGCTATCGTGCTTTGGTTCGGAGGCTCCCTGATACTGGATGGCAACGGTCTGATCGATGCCGCCACCTTTATCTACTACCTGACGATCTTTTATAGCATCATTAATCCTGCGAAGGAGTTCTCAAAATCGGCTTATGCAATACAACGGGGACTGGCTTCGATGGAACGTATCGATAAGATACTGCATGCCGAAAACACGATCGCTGAGCCAAAGGATCCGCGAAAACTTCCTTTTCTCAGATCCATACAATATAAAGATGTGTGGTTCAAGTATAACAATGACTGGGTAATCAAGGGGGTAAGCCTGAACATAGAAAAAGGCAAAACGATAGCCCTTGTGGGACAATCAGGATCTGGGAAATCAACGCTGGCCGATCTTCTGCCTCGTTTCTACGATATTCAGAAAGGTGGTATATATATTGATGACATCAATATTAAAGAGGCGAAATTGCATGATCTGCGATCTCTTGTGGGATATGTCAATCAGGATGCCATCTTATTTAATGATACATTTTACAATAATATTGCATTCGGGGTATCTGATGTAACGGAAAGTCAGATTATTGAAGCGGCTAAGATTGCCAATGCCCACGAATTTATCGTTGCGACCGAGAATGGTTACCATACGAATATTGGCGATCGCGGCGGGAAATTATCGGGCGGACAGCGACAACGGTTGAGTATTGCCCGGGCCATATTAAAAAACCCGGAGATATTGATTCTGGATGAAGCCACATCGGCACTGGATTCCGACTCTGAAAGAGTTGTTCAGGAAGCATTGGAGAACCTGTTGAAGAACCGTACAACCATTGTGATCGCACACAGGTTATCAACCATTAAAAATGCCGATGAAATATACGTCCTGAAGGAAGGACTCATCGTTGAGTCGGGACAGCACGCCGCTTTGTATGCACAAGGGGGTTATTATACTAAATTATGTGATACACAAACTGATTTGAGTGAATAAGGAATCTACATTAACCTTTTGTCAATGCAGTATCATTCGCCATCTTTTCCAGCAATCGGTCTACCGCTTCGTAGGGTGAGTTGATACTCTGAAACTCAGGGACGATCTCTTTCATCTTCTTCACGGTACGCATATCATCATAATCGTAGGATGTTTTAATCAGTGCTTCAATCTTCTGACTCACCTCCGCATATTCGTATTCACGTACCTGGGCAATCATAATCTTGTCATGGCAGGTAGGCTTGGTATGTTCAGCCGCGTTCAGCAACTCTTCATAAAGCTTCTCCCCGTGGCGCAAGCCAGTGAATTCAATCTTCACATTTTTGGATCCCGACAGACGTATCATCCTCTTGGCCAGATCGAGTATCTTCACCGGTTTACCCATATCAAAAATATAGATCTCACCGTTCTTGCCAAAAGAGCCGGCTTCAAGCACCAGCTGACAAGCTTCGGGAATAGTCATAAAATAACGGATAATCTCAGGATGTGTAACCGTCACGGGTCCTCCATTCCTGATTTGCTCCCTGAACAGCGGGATGACTGAACCATTTGACCCCAGGACATTTCCAAAGCGTGTAGTGATGAATTGTGTGTGCTTTTGACCGGTTCTTTCCACATGTTTTGCCAACGCCTGCACATAAATCTCACAGATTCTTTTTGAACAGCCCATCACATTGGAAGGATTCACCGCCTTATCAGTAGAGACCATCACGAACTTATGGGCATTATACTTCACCGCCAGATCAGCCACAATCTTTGCTCCCAGAACGTTTGTCTGTATCGACTCGGACACATTGTCCTCCATCATGGGTACATGCTTGTAGGCAGCTGCATGGAATATAAATTGAGGGCGTGTCTTTGCAAAAACCTTCTCCATACGTGAAGCATTGCCTATATCGGCCACTACAATTTCTGTGCGCAGCTCCCTCCACTTCTCCTGCAGCTCCAGACGCATATCATGCAGAGGTGTCTCCGCCTGATCGATAAGGATGATGCTGTATGGATTGAAGGAGGCTATTTGCCGTACGATCTCACTCCCGATGGAACCGGCAGCACCGGTAACCAAGATACGTTTCCCCTCAATATTGGAAGCTATCTCCATCATGTTGATGCGGATGGGATCACGTGGTAGCAGATCCTCAATCTGCACATCTTTCAACTGCTCCCTGCTGATGATGGTGCCACTCCACTCGTTGACGGGAACCGTGGTAAGCAGGGATATATTGTGATCCACGAAATTGACCAGCAGGTTTGAATTCTTTATCTCTTCCATCTTCTGAGGCGATACGATAATGGTCTTCACATCCTTGGCCTCCAGTGTTCTGAAAAGATTCTCATCGTTCGCATGAATGACCACACCCATCAGTTCCTTACCAATCATGTGGTTCTCGTCAGAGATAAACCCCAAAACCCGGTAATTGAATTCATTGTTGCCCTTGAGTGCTTTTGCCACACTTATACCCGCCTGCTTTGTACCGTAAATAAATACATTCACCGGTTTCACGCTTCTGCCCGTAATTGCTTCATAAACCTCTTTCGCCAGTATTCTGGAGAATATCATTAAGAATATATTGAGGAAGAAAATAGCGAAGAAGGTTACATTGGTGAGATGAAATGCAGAGTTAAAATTTCGCAATACAACGACACCTACATAGGAGAGAGCATAACCCATGACTAATGCATAGGTGACTCTTAAAAGATCGGCAAAAGATGAAAAACGCAGAATACCGCTGAATGTACGAAAGAAAATGAATGTCAATATATTAAAAATAACTAGTAACAGACACAATATCATACCATCATGCCTCACCTCCAGTGTTAACCCTGTGAAACCGTATCTCACAAAATACATGAAAAAACATGAAAAAACGATCATCAGATTGTCTATCATAAAAATAGTAAACCGGGATAGAACCCTGTTGGACAAGAAATTCTGGAAGATCTTACTCATATATTTAGCATTTAGTTTTCATTCACATTAACACAATAAAAGTTCAAAGTAATAAACTTTATCCATGACCTGGGGGTGTTAGGCAAATTAATCATATAAGTTGCGGAAAAACACCACCCTTACTTATAATTCTCGTTCACTACTGATTGATACGAAGCTCTTCCCGTTTCAATCAATTCAACTCCTTTTTTCACCAGTGGATCATTTTTATAATATGCTGCCCAGAATGCTTCCTCACCGAAGAAGTTTCTTATTACATAGGCTGAGATAGTATTTTCAAAAAGTGATGCGGACTCTTGAATATAATAGGGTCTTCTTCTAATCCCGTTATGATCGGCAAAACTAACAAGATTCAACAATAGCGGCTGCTGTTGTAAATGAGCATACAGATCAGTCCAGCTTTCAAACTGGCTTAATTTTTTCCTGTACATATCGGAATAGGTCATTGCATATTTTTCATCCAATCGCATATTGACAACTGAATTGTAATAAGAGTTGATGCCGGCAGTATCACGAGCGACGAAAATATCGGGCATAATACCGTCACCTCCATACACCATTCTTCCTCCCAACGTTTTATAGGGAGAGAGATTATTCATCGTATCTACATTGATATAATCTCCTTCGAGATAACGATTGATGGCATCCATCTCATATTCATCGTACTTCCCTTTTTCGTATCCGCGCTGTATTGATCTGCCTGAAGCTGTATAATATCTGGCGACAGTGAGTCTTACTGCTGATCCATCGGGGAAATTTCGCTGGCTTTGCACCAGTCCTTTTCCAAAAGAACGTCTGCCAATAACCAACCCTCTGTCATGGTCCTGTATAGCCCCTGCGAAAATCTCACTGGCCGAAGCACTTAACTCATCTATCAATACAACCACATCATCCTCCTTGCATGTGCCCGAACCGTTGGCATAGTTATCGGTACGTGGAAAATTACGACCCTTTGTATATACAATAAGATCTCCTCTGTCAAGAAACTCGTTCACCATGGCCACCACAATTTCAAGTGATCCCCCGGCATTGCCTCTTAAATCTATCATAAATGCTTTTGCACCCTGACTTTTTAATTTTGATATGGCAGAGATAAATTCACTAAATGTGTTAAACCCGAAGTTTCTACCCAACTTGATAAACCCTGTTTTGTCTGTGAGCATATATGCTGCATTCACACTACTCATAGGGATATCACCACGGGTAACGGTGATCTCATGCAGCCGGTTTCCGTTATCTCTTCTGATTCCCAACTTCACTTCTGACCCTTTCTCACCGCGCAACTTCCTCAACACATCATCATTTTGGATCTTCCCCCCGGCCGCAAGTGTATCATTTACCATCACTATCCTGTCCCATGGCTGTATCCCCGCTGCTTCTGAGGGACCACCCGGCACAATGCTAGTCACCACGATGGTATCTCTCAACACATAGAAACTTACACCAATACCCGAGAAGTGACCTTCCAGATCTTCGTTCACCCGTTTCATATCAGCAGACGAAATATACTCTGAATGAGGATCCAACTCCTGTATAATGTTAGGTAAAGCATCTTCCACCAACATTCGCATGTTCACCGTATCTACATATGACTCACGGATATAATTTAGTACCGCATCAATCTTGCCGGTCCCTTCCACTCTACCCGATCTGCCAAACTGACCATACTTGCTTCCAATAAATATCCCAAGAGCTATACCTATACCAATCCATAAAGGAAGCCAGGTTCTCATTTTTTTTTCTGAATCCATTCAATTCACTTCTTTATATTCTATTTGTCCATCTCAACGGAAACAAGCCCGATATGCGCTTTGCTTAAAAGATTAATCCCATCACTCAGCCTATAAGCGTCAGAATAGACTACACGTGTTATTCCAGCCTGGATGATCAGCTTAGCGCATTCAATGCAGGGTGATGAGGTGACATAGAGTGTCGCACCATCGCTGCTGTTATTGGAACGGGCAACCTTGGTGATTGCATTCGCCTCGGCATGGAGAACATAGGGTTTAGTGACATTATCATCGTCTTCACACACATTCTCAAAACCCGACGGGGTTCCGTTGTAGCCGTCTGAAATAATCATCTTATCCTTTACCAGGAGAGCTCCCACTTTCCTGCGTTTACAGTAGGAGTTCTCTGCCCAGATAAAAGCCATGCGCATATATCTTTTATCGAGCAATTCCTGTTTATTATCGTTTTGATTCATATTCTACTTAAACTGCTTTCAGACTCATATCGAGACTCTTCACCGAATGAGTCAGTGCACCCACTGATATATAATCAACACCTGTTTCAGCGTATTGCCTGATAGAATCGAAGGTAATTCCGCCAGATGATTCCAGTGCCACACGCCCATTCACAATCTTCACCGCTTCACGGCTTTTTTCAGGAGTGAAATTATCGAGCATTATCCTGTCAACTCCTCCCACTCGAAGAGCTTCCTCAAGTTCACTTAGACTTCTTACCTCGATCTCTATTTTGAGTGTTTTGTTCTTTTCCTTCAAATACTTTTGTGCGCCCAGAAGAGCGTTCTCAATACCCCCGGCAAAGTCCACATGATTATCTTTAAGTAAAATCATATCGTAGAGACCTGTACGGTGATTGACGCCTCCACCTATCTTCACAGCCTGTTTTTCCAAGATACGCATGCCGGGTGTTGTTTTCCTGGTGTCGAGCACCTTTGCTGATGTACCCTCGAGCAGTTTCACATACTTCCGGGTAATGGTTGCAATACCACTCATCCGCTGCATGATATTGAGCACGAGCCGTTCAGTTTGAAGGATAGATCGTACTTTCCCGGAAACCATAAACGCCACATCACCCGGCTTTACGTCGGCACCATCATGAATGAACACCTCTGTATGCAGGTCAGGATCAAACATGCGAAAGACCTCTCTGGCTACATCCACACCGGCAAGAATACCTTCCTCTTTGATCAGTAGTTTCGAACTACCTGATACAGTCCCGGGGATACTACTCAAGGTGGTATGATCGCCATCGCCAATATCTTCGGCAAAGGCCAGTTTAATAAGGTCACTTATCAATTCTTTCTCTTCCATATTCAATAGAGACAGCAGCATTTAGGTCTAAACACCTAAAATGCCCAAATTGTTATAAATTTACAAAATTTTCATTGCAAAAGTACGAAATAAACAGCTATATTTGTTGCTAACCATGGCTTTTTTAATATCACGGGGTCTTATTTCTCAACTCCTCTGATCTTATCTTTGCCGGACCCGATAAACTACCTGCTCAGCGACACTGCAGATTGTTTACTGCTGATAAAATTTGTATTGAAAGAATGAAGATTATTTTGCTTTCAGTGGGAAAAACAGATGATCTGTTATTTACACAAATCATCGATGAATACAGGAAGAGAGTGAATTTTTACATCTCTTTTGAAATGGCAGTTGTTCCTGATCTGAAAAACAGGAAAAAACTTTCAGAGAAAGAACAAAAAAATGAAGAAGGAAACCTGATTCAAAAAGCCTTGCTGCCTTCGGATCATGTTGTTTTACTGGATGATAAAGGGAAGCAATACAGTTCTGTTGAGTTTGCCCGTTTCATTCAGAAAAAAATGAACACCGTCTCAAAAAGATTGGTTTTCGTTGTGGGAGGTCCTTATGGTTTTTCCAGGGAAATATATGACAGGGCAAATGAGCTTTTGTCGCTGTCACGATTAACCTTTACACATCAGATGGTGAGAGTAGTATTTGCAGAACAGCTTTACCGTGCAATGACAATATTAAAAAATGAACCCTATCATCATGAATAAAACAGTTATTACCATCCTCTTTCTTTCTGCCGTCATCACTCTTTCTGCGCAGGATATCACAGGTAGCTGGGGTGGATCATTAGAGGTACAGAACAGAAAACTGCGACTGGTCTTTCATATTGAGATGAATGACACAGTTCTTACAACAAAGATGGACAGTCCCGATCAGGCTGCTTTTGGCCTGCCAACAACAAGAACAAGCTTCAAAGATCACAAACTGGAGATTGTAGCTACCGGTTTGGGGTTATATTACAATGGCACCCTGGTGAACGATACCATCAGAGGAACTTTAAATCAGGGGGGTATACCTTTTCCTCTTCTGTTGATGCATGAAGAGGGACCACAGTTCCATCGTCCGCAAACACCGGTAACACCCCTACCCTATATATCGGAAGAGGTAACGATCATTACCGACAAAAAAGAGATTCGTTCCCTGGCGGGAACACTTACCTTGCCTGACAGTGCAGGCACTTTCCCTGCAGTGGTGCTCATTGCAGGAAGTGGTCCCAATGACCGCGATGAAACATTGTTTGGTCATAAGCCGTTCCTTGTAATTTCTGACTTCCTCACACGTAACGGTTTTGCTGTTCTTCGCTACGACAAGCGGGGTGTGGGTGCATCGACAGGTGACTACAGCAAAGCAACCATTCAGCATTTTGCCGAGGATGCACATGCTGCGGTGGATTATCTGAAGCAAAGGAGAGAGATTGATCCTCAACACATCGGTCTTCTGGGTCACAGTGAAGGAGGTATCATCGCTCCCATGGTTGCTGCGACGGACAATGAGATAGGGTTTATTGTGATGATGGCAGGCCCGGGAACCAGAGGAGTAGAAGTGGTGCTTGACCAGAACGACAATTCCCTGAGACAGCAGGGAATAGAACCGGAGACAATTGAAAAGATTCAAAAGTTCAATCGCGAGCTGTTTGAGAGTCTTCTTGAATGGAATGGCTCTGAGAGCGACAGAACCGCGTTACGTGATCGATTGTCATTCCTCTGGGAACAACTCCCTCTTTTAATAAAACTGAAAGTGGAGAAGGAACCCTACATTCGCAGTCAGTACAACGGCATGATTACCCCCGGATACCGCAGCTTTCTCGCACTAGACCCGGTTCTTTGCATCGGGAAGGTCACCTGCCCCGTGTTTGCGATAAATGGAGAGAACGATACACAGGTGCCGGCAGAAAAAAATCTTACTGCCATAAAAAAGGCACTGGAGAGAGGAGGTAATTACCAGGGTGTAACAAAATCATATCCCGGGTTGAATCATCTATTTCAGGAGAGTACTACAGGACAGATGAATGAATATGCCACCACAGAACAAACCATCTCCCCCGAAGTCCTCACTGATATATTGAATTGGATGAAAAAACAGATTGAATAAATATAATATTTTTGTAGGTAAATAACAGCTCTATGGTTAAAAGGAAAACAATTCTCACCGTTTTGTGGGTAATTATTGCGCTCATCGCATCAACAGCAATAGTATCACTTATTGTTCTTCCTCAATGGAAGGGGATTTTTATTGCCGGGACAGGAGGTTTTCTAATCCTGAATCTCTTCCTGATAATGTTTTTTATCAGGAAAAATTACAAGCATTAACCGGTATATCCAAATTCAAAAAGAAGCTGATCATGCATCTCTTTCTCCAGGAGATTAGCTGAATTTTCAAAAACAGAGACTCTCTGAAGTACAGTCTCAGCTTTCAAGGACGAAATTCTGCCGTAGAATTTCAGTGCATTCAATGCCGACTGACGAAGTAACAGCGATTCACTCTTTAAATCGTTGACAGCATCGTCCAGCAGTTGATCTATCTCAATCTGATTCATCACATCAGATCGGATAATGCATAATCTGGCAAACAGCCAGTAACCTGTTGTGCGAATCTTTTCATCCTCATCTTTTGTCCACTCATTTACCAGCAGGTTCGCAAAGGCCACCTCCTGAAAGAGGTTCCTGCATACCTGTTCGCGGATCTCCTGATTAGAAATACCCATCACCCATCTGTCTGCTGTCTCTTTCGTAAGGGATGCAGATGGATAAAGCATCGTAGCGAGAATCTTCATCTCACGTACATCTTCTTTCCATAAAACCTCAGCCAGCGTCGATCCGGGTTCATATTTTCCGGCTATCTCTTTAATCTTTAAAATATCCACTCCAAAATTCATACGGTAATTAATCCCTTTCTCCCTCATGCTGGCAGAGATGACTCCATTCATTGTGAGTCTCAGATCAGTGCGTATATTTCGTAAAATTGATTCCATTCCTTCATACGTTGAACTACAAAAATAGTCTAATTTGACCGTAAATAATGACATTCATGCCCTATTTTTCTTTACATTTGCACTTCATCAACAAACACTTTTAGTAATATGAGACTTCTGTTAATAAGCAATTCCACCAATCCGGGTGAAGAATATCTTGATTATCCCAAAAATAATATAAGAGATTTCCTGGGTGATAAACCTATGAATGCCATTTTCATCCCTTATGCAGCTGTAACTTTTTCATTTGAAGCCTATGAAGAAAAAGTTAATTCCCGTTTCGCTGAAATAGGACATCATGTAACCAGCATCCACCGTTTTATAAATCCTGTGGAAGCCATTGAAAATGCCGATGCCATTGTTGTGGGAGGAGGCAACACCTGGCAGCTGGTAAAAATGTTGCAGGAAAAAAAGCTGATGAAAGCGATCCGCAAAAAAGTAAAAAAAGGAACTCCCTACATTGGCTGGAGTGCCGGATCAAACATCGCCTGCCCCACATTACGCACCACAAATGATATGCCCATCGTGCAACCTGAAAAGTTTAAAACGTTAAATCTTATTCCTTTTCAGATCAATCCTCATTACCTGGATGATAACCCCTCAAATCATGGAGGTGAAACACGCGAGACACGTATCAATGAGTTCATTGAGGTGAACAGGAATCTGTTCGTTGTGGGTCTCCGTGAAGGAACGATGCTTCTGCTTGAAGAAAAGGAGCTGGTACTGATGGGCACCCGTAACACACGTATTTTCAGATATGGGGAGGATCCTCTTGAACTCTCCCATGAAGATGATTTAAGTTTCCTTCTTCGATAAATCTGTCTATTGAGGTATCGATTAATGAGTACTAAAAATACACCTTTACAACTATCTGAAAGATTATTTCAACGAATAATTAACGACAGCAGATCACTGGGTGTGCTCTTGCTTTGCTGTACGATCCTGTCACTAATAATCACAAACATCAGTGGTGCAGGAGTATTGTATTCCGGTTTCTGGAAGAGCGAGATCCCGGGGTTTCACCTACTTCATCTGCCCCACACCGTCACTCATTTTATCAATGATGCGTTGATGACGCTATTCTTTTTCCATGTGGCTATCGACATTAAAAGAGAAGCGACAGTGGGTGAGCTCTCCACCCCCAAAAGGATGATGCTGCCTGCTGTTTCTGCACTTTTCGGAGTGGTTTTTCCCATATTGATCTTTATGCTGATTGCAGGAAGAACGACCTATTCAAGCGGATGGGCGATCCCCACAGCAACAGACATTGCTTTTACACTGGGAATCGTCAGCTTGCTGGGGAGAGCTGTACCACGTTCCATAAAGGTTTTTCTTACCGCACTGGCTATCATCGATGATTTATGTGCCATTGTAATCATCGCACTGTTCTACGGTAGTGGCTTGCAGATTGAGTGGCTATTGCCGGTGCTTCTGCTTGCTGTAATCATATTTTTCGTGAATCGTTCTCTTCACAACAGATCAGGCTCCCTGATCATGATGATGCTGGGTGTAGTGATGTGGTACTGCATGTTCCAATCGGGTGTTCACGCTTCAATTGCAGGTGTAATACTAGCATTTTTACTTCCTGCAAACAAGATGGCCAGCTTTGAGACCAGACTCAATATTCCTGTTAATTTCTTTGTAATCCCCATCTTTGCACTTGCTAACACAAGTATTGTAATCTCATCAGCTTCCCTTTCAGGACTGGGTACTCCTCTCTCTATCGGCATCATCCTGGGGCTGTTCTTTGGGAAACCTATTGGCATCTCCCTTGCAGTCTATCTTATGATCAAGCTCAGGCTGGCAGAATTGGGGAAGATAAGATGGTCCCAGTTTATCGGCGTAGGCATCCTGGCCGGAATCGGGTTCACAATGTCCATTTTTGTGTCGAACCTCGCTTTTCCCCAAAACGAATTATATGGCGACATCGCCAAACTATCAGTGCTCATCGCCTCCGGCATGGCCATGATCGTTGGGTTCATCTGGCTTAAAGCTTTCGCCAAAGGCTCTCCATCTCCTCCAGCGACCGCCCTTTAGTTTCAGGGACCATCTTCCAGACAAAGAGGGCCGACAGCACAGCCATCACACCGTAAAAACCGTAGGTCATCCCTCCGCTGAACTCCATCATCGCCGGGTAGGTTGATGAAATCAGGTAGTTGGCGAACCACTGGAATGCGACAGCTATGGCCACAGCTTGTCCTCTTATCTTATTCGGGAAGATCTCAGAAATAAGCACCCAGCAGATAGGGCCCCATGACATCATAAACGATGCTGTATAGATGATGATAAAGACCAGCGTGGAGATACCGATGACATTGTTGAATGAGAGAGCAGAGATGGCGAACATCCCTATTGCCATACCTATTGAGCCGGTGATCAGCAGGGGCTTCCTTCCCCATCTGTCGACCGTCAGTATTGCCAGCACGGTGAACACTACATTCACCAGCCCCATGATGATGGTCTGTAACATCGAGGCATCTTTAGCAGCACCCATGCTCTCAAAAATTCTCGGGGCATAGTAGAGCGCTACATTGATACCAACGAACTGTTGAAAGACTGAAAGCAGGATACCCACGATGATGACCTTCTTCCCGTAGGAGGTGACCTTCGCTCGTACCCTGTCGCCCAGTGTCCCTTTGATCTCACCCAGTATCTTCTCGGCCCGTTGCAGGGTGCAGTTCACCTTCGTTAACACGCTGAGGGCCTCCTCGTCGCGACGCTTAAGCGCCAGGTACCGGGGCGACTCAGGCACAAATAGAAGCATGATGCCGAAGAGTGAAGCGGGGATTGCCTCTGAGGCAAACATATATCGCCAGCCAACATCGTTTATCCACTCCACTGTCTGTCCCCTGGAGATGCCCCAGTTGACAAAATAGACCACCAGCATCCCGAAGATAATGGCAAACTGATTAAAAGAGACCAGCCGCCCCCGTATGCCGGCAGGGGAAACTTCACTGATGTAGGTGGGTGAAACAGCTGAGGCAAGCCCAACACCTATTCCGCCTATGATACGATAAAAATTGAAAGCTAGTAACAAGCCGGTGGAGGGCGCTCCCTTTGTGAAGAAGATGGTTTCAGGAAAAGCTGATCCCAATGCCGACAGAAAGAAGAGCAGTGCTGCAAGACGTAACGTCTGACGTCTGCCTATACGATTAGAAAAAAATCCGGAGATTGATCCGCCTATAATACAGCCAATCAAGGCACTTGAGACAGTGGCTCCGTGAATCCAGGTGCTTAACCCCAGGGGATCGACAAGGAAAGCCTGGATCGATTTCTCCGCTCCGGAGATTACCGCAGTGTCATAACCGAAGAGTAAACCTCCCAGCGTGGCCACCAGCGTGATACCGAAAATGTAACTTTTGTTGTATTGTTTAGACATGGTGTTATAATAATTGCGTATCAGTCAGCCACATTGGAGTGCTAACCGGATTGAATGTTTAATGGTATACTGGTATAAAAAGGAAAGCCCTGATATCAAAAGTATATCAAGGCTTTATCCTCTGCAATCCGTACTCGGAGCGGGACTTGAACCCGCACAACCGTTATGGTTACAAGATTTTAAGTCTTGCGTGTCTACCATTCCACCATCCGAGCAGACCTTGAGCTTTTACTAGAACTTAACGATTAAATCGGGAAATGCATTAGCTCCTTCCAGAGCGAAAGACGGGACTCGAACCCGCGACCCCGACCTTGGCAAGGTCGTGCTCTACCAACTGAGCTACTTTCGCAATAATTCTCCCACACCAGGGTAATTCATTTTTGCGACTGCAAATGTAAATATGTTTATCCGGTTTTCAAAGCATTTGAGTGAATTTCTCCATCCCTCAACCCAATTAATTTAAAGTGCCGGTGATGCATTCTTATGCAACATCTCCTGAGCCGACCTCAATGCGAGTTTCTTTGCATAACCTATAAAGAATCCCGTGAGGAGCAGATTCAGACACATCGCCAAAACAGAGATCACCAGTAATACTCCGCTCATATGATATCCTATGGCTATAAAGAGCACACCTGCACCCACTTCCCCACGGGTGAACATCCCTATGGAGACAGCCAGCCTTTCCCCTACCTGTCTATCTCTATAGAATAACAGAGGGAAGAGTTTCCCAATATTGGAAATAAGTGTAACTAACACCACATGTATGGCAATCATACCCCAAGGGAGCATAGGTATTTGGGAGATTACCGATTGTGATTGCTCGGCTACAGCAACGAAATCAATTCCCAGGAAAAGAGGCATGCTCAAGCCCACCAGAAGCATAAAGAAGTAAGAGATAAAAGATGAAACCATTTCATCACCCTTAGATGGAACCACACTGTGATCCAATTTCATTATCATCCCCAAAATAAAGGCAGGAAGTAGAATCTCTATGTGTATACTACCGCTTTCACCATAAAAATGCATCGAGAGCAGGTAGATGGCATGGATCACACCAAACATCAGTACTGAGAATAATAGTATTGATTTCCAATCCTGCCGCAAATTGTAGCTGTTCATTTTCTTCCAGCCCAGCCAGATCAACACAACAGCAACGACGAGGATCACGAACATCTGCCAACGCATCCCTATCATAAGAATCTGAAGAGGGATCATCAGTAATATGGTATCCAGATCGTCGAAGATAGCCAGCACCTGTACTTTATTATAGACCCATGTATGTCTTAATCCCGCGGCTGCAAGCATCGTGAAGAGTATCCCCGCGGATGTGGGTGCTGCAAACCGGCTTAAGAGAAAAGTCTCTTTCCAGATATCGCTGTTATTCCAAATCTGCATCTCCGGAGGTGCCACGGCGAACAAATAATACAATGCGACAAATACCCATGGAAAGGCGGCTGCGCCCATGGCAACGAAATAATCGACGGTGTAACTGCGCCAGTGCTTTTTATTGATCTCAAACTCACGCCCTACATTGATCATGATAAAGGCAAGTGAGATATACAATAGTCCGTCGGTAACTGTTTTGAATGAATAAAAGCTATCACCCAGCAAATGGGGAACTATCTGTGATAAAACAAGACCTGTAACCAGTAATAAAGAAAAAATATAGACTTTTCTCATCCAAAAAGGAGTTAGTATAATGTTAGAACTGTGATGTGAATGCCTGAAGAAGAAATCAGGATTGCAAAGATAGTAAAAGAAGATTTTTGAATAAAATCATAATTGTTAAAAATGTATTTCTTTATTCCTATCTATCTTGTGTGAAACTAGTTCGTGATACTATAGCTGCCTGACTGAAGAGGAATAACAGTATACTTTTGCAAAGATTCTCTTGCCGGTCCCGACACGACACTGCCTTGTCCGTACATGGTCACAAAAACCGATTTACACTGGGGGCAAACAGCGCTGCCATTGCTTTCGGGAATCACTTTTATCACTTTACTATCTTCATGGGGACAACAAAGATCATATGCATAGAGAGCACTACCTGTTGCATCGGAAACAACCAGTAATCCAGCATAGCCCAGACGGTCTGAAGGAAGACGTTTCTCTTTCTCCGAAAAGGTAATGAAAGAGAGTGGAGTCCTCAACAGATAGTCAGGACCAGTCAGTTCTATCCTGAAACTTACCGGTGCATAGGGGATAGTGAGGTGAGACGATTCATCTACACAGGAAAAAACGAATACAAAGAACCATAAAAGGATTACTCCAATTTTTTTCATTCTGAATCTCTCAGTTGATATTGCATCAGACAAAGCAGTTGTGATATCACAACGAAGCACCGTCGAGAATAGTATCTATCTGACTCAATTCTGCCTGCGTGAACGAGAGGTTATGCAATGCATTCAGATTATCTTTCAACTGAGCCACATTGCGTGTACCCACGATAAGTGAGGTAACCCTCTCATCTCTCAGCGCCCATGCCAGCGCCATCTCTGCCATTGTCTGTCCGCGCTGTCCGGCAATCACGTTTAACTGCTTCACCTTCTCCACCAGCCCAGGTGTAACCTGCTCTTTTTGCAGAAAACCTGCAGGATCAGCAGCACGTGAATAATCGGGAATACCTTGCAGGTATTTATCGGTCAGGAGACCTTGTGCCAATGGTGAAAAAGCGATAAACCCTGTACCAAACTCTTTTGTGATGCCAAGTATCTCCTCTTCCGGCTTGCGGTTAAACAGACTGTACTTATCCTGAAAAATAAGACAGCGCACATCTCTTTCACTCAGGTAGTTTAATGCTTTTCGCGCTTCACGGGGTGGGTACTTTGAGATCCCTATGTAGAGGGCCTTCCCCTGCCGGACAATATCCACAAGTGCCTGCATTGTTTCCTCAACAGGTGTGTTGGGATCGTAACGATGGGAATAGAAAATATCGAAATAGTCCAACCCTGTCCGCTTCAGGCTCTGATGAATGCTCGCCATAAGATTCTTTCTCGATGAGCCATCGCCATAGGGACCCTCCCACATCAAATGACCTGCTTTAGACGAAATAATCATCTCATCACGATGGGATGCAAGATTATCTCTCACGATCTTCCCGAAATTCGATTCTGCCGACCCGGGAGGAGGTCCATAATTGTTGGCCAGATCGAAATGGGTTACACCCTTCTCAAAAGCGTGAATCACCATCTCGCGTGCCGTTTCATAATCATCTGCAAATCCGAAATTGTGCCACAATCCCAATGATATCCTGGGCAATTGCAGTCCACTGTTTCCACAAAAAGAGTAGTCCATCATTTTTAATTTTAAGATTAGGTATATCTATATCATCTTCCTCTCAATATCAGCATCGTATATCACAGTTACAACCTTCTGACCATCGGGAGTATAAGTGGGCGTTCTTGAAGCAAAAAGCTGACTTACAATAAGCAACATCTCTTCAGAGGTGAGTGTTTTTCCATGAGGAATAGCTGTCATATTGGAGAGTGTGAGCGCTATGGACTCCTGAATGTCGGATTTTACATCACTCCCTGTATCAAGACTTTTACCAATCATAGAACGAATGAGCAATGAGGGATCAGCATTCTCAATCTCAGAGGGTACACCCTGCACGGCGAAACTGTGATTACCAAGGTTACTCAGCTCAAAACCAAGCGCCTCCAGATCCTCCATTATGGAAGGCAGTGCAGCTGCTTCTGAAGCGGAGAGATCAAGCACCTCCGGAAACAATACACGCTGGGAAACACCTCTCTTATTCTTTATCTGTTCCAGGTATTTATCGAAAAGTATACGCACATGCGCTTTATGCTGATCAATGACCATCAGCCCTGATTTTACCGAAGTGAGGATATATTTTTGTTTAAACTGGTAATGCTCCGGGAACAACGCTGTCTCGGGCTGATTTTGATCCTCCCCGGCAGGTCTGAAAAGTGTTGCATGTGTCTTTCCTTCTCTCCCGGACAATGACTCATTCTCATGCTCAAACCCTTTATAAAGCTGCTCCCATTCAAAGGAAGGAGGAGATGATGGACGTGCTCCCGTATGCGGGTTTCGAAAAGGGTTATAGGTAGGATCTACGCTCACCCGGGGCATGGAAGCGCTGCGCGAAGGATCGAACAGCGGTATATCAGGAGCATCATCTGTATCAAAGTCGATCGTAGGTATTGCATTGAATTTACCGAGTGATTCCTTCACTGTAACCATCAGTATTTGCCAGAGAGCCTGTTCATTTTCAAATTTCACCTCACTCTTGGTGGGGTGGATATTTACATCGATCGTATCCGGATGCACCTGAAGATAGATGTAATAGCCGGGTTTTTCATTCGCCGCAATCAACGGCTCAAAAGCGGAGATCACCGCCCTGTGAAAATAAGGATGCCTTATATAACGGTTGTTGACGAAGAAAAACTGACTCACCCTCCCTTTTTTGGCAAACTCAGGTCGTGTAACATATCCGTGAATCTTACCTAGTGTCGTCTCCTCCTCGATCTCTATCAATTGGTGATTCACATTCTTCCCCTCCAGCTGCACAATGCGCTGCCTGAGGCCTGCTTTAGGCAGATGAAGCGTTTCCAGTTCATTCTCAAAGAGTGTGAACTCAATATCGGGATTCACCAGTACAATACGTTCAAACTCCGTAAAGATATTGCGTCGTTCTGTTTCGTTTGACTTAAGAAATTTTCTTCTTGCCGGCACATTGAAGAAGATATTTTTCACCGAGATGGAGGTGCCGACGGCAGACGAGATGAACTCCTGTTTCTCAAGCTTCGAGCCTGAAATAACCACCAACGTACCCAGTTCATCCTCCTCCCTGCGGCTCTTCACTTCCACCTGTGAAATAGCGGCGATGGATGGGAGTGCCTCACCCCGGAAACCCATGGTGGTGAGAGCAAACAGATCATCCACATTCTTAATTTTTGATGTTGCATGCCGCTCAAACGCCATACGTACATCTGTCGCCGACATACCTTTACCATCGTCTATCACCTGTATAAGCGTACGTCCTGCATCTTTGATCGAAATCGTGATGTGAGATGCACCGGCATCGAGAGCGTTTTCAACCAACTCTTTCACTACCGAGGCGGGGCGTTGGATTACCTCACCGGCAGCAATCTGATTGGCAATTGAATCGGGAAGAAGATGTATGATATCCGGCATAATATGTTTGTCTGATTTCTACCGTAAAAGCCAGAAAAAGAAGATGGCAAAAAGAATGACAAGGATAATAATAAGTAACCCGTTATTGGCAAAAAATGATTGTCTTCCTGTAGCATCACCCTCCATCCGTTTCTTCAAATGCCGGGTTTGTGAGATGAACTCAGATTTAAACTCTTTCTTCTTCTGGTCTTCCTCATCACTCTCAGGGAGTACACCCATCTCTTTTTTTACATCCTCAATTCGCTTTTGTAACCTTTCTTTACGTGCTTCTTCCTCCGCATTGAATAAGATAGGCGTATAGTTGAATTTACGTGGTTTTCTGTTGTTATAGAAAAAGAAACTGCCCATACGATTTCACTGTTTTAGTTATTACAAATATAAAAAATAGATAGCAGACGGGCAAATTGTATCCACGTTACAATGTGATATCTTCTCTCTGAAAACGCCTTTGACGTGGCTCTGTCGCTTCTGAACTGCGTCTCTCATTGCTACGGAAGATGTCGCCGGGACCTGTAGGACGTAAATAATCGAGCCAGATAAAGCCTCCCAAACGGGCATCATCAGGGTTCAGTTGTGGTAAAGGAGTAGTAACTGCCTTTGTTGATGACCAAAGCTTCAGTCTTTTGATTTGCTGTTTCTCTATATCCATTGAGAGATAGGCACTCTCTGTTTTATTCAATCCAATAATGGTACTATCTTCTTCAACAAGATAATATAACGATTCTGCATTGCCCTCCACCAGCACGTGATACAAATCGCCATCACGAAAATAAGCGGTCATATCCCTTCCTGATAACTGATTGTATTGTTGTTCATTCAGTCTGTCCTGTACAGCCAGCGCATAATCCTTGATCAATGCTTTTTCAATGGTTGAGTCGTTCAGATAAATATGAATCTGATCACCCAGGATCTGGTTATTTTCATTCCAGATAACGGGATCTCCAATCATATAAACCATTGAGTCACGTGATGAGTAATGTAGTGAATCGCACACTCCCTGGATGTCGGAACGATAGAAACGTACTTCATAGAACGCTTTGATGTCGCGATTCACCGAATCAGTCTCCATCACCAGCGTATCACCATGCACGAACATGCTTTCCTGCTGGGAATAATCGATGGCAAAGGCTGAATCAGTAGCAAGTCCGTACTCGGTCTTTTCATTGTAGAAACCATAATTACCCTGTAGTATGGCTTTCTTCTCCTTGTCCTCGAGATACATGTTACCAAACACCTCTCCTACGCCGCTTTGCCGGTTATAGAGAATCGTGTCACCGATAAGGACTTTCATCCCGTCATTGCTGTATACCTCCGAACGATCCAGCAGACGGGAATCATCCGTGGCCGTGTTATACCATCCCCTGCTGGTATGGACATAGCCGCTGTCAGAAACGATGCGTGAAGGGCCCAGGATATCGGCATATTTCGATTCAGTGTTGTATTTCAGTGTGTCAGCGTAGATAATATAATCTTCATTCACCAGCTTCACACTATCGCTGAAGAGAGCCTGTTTTGAATCAGGGTCATATTGTCCCCAGTAAGAGGTTAACTCATTCTCCTCATCCACAAGCATCCCCCCCTCGAAGTAATATCCCAGATTGGCTGCACGGTCGAAATCAAGACTGTCAGTGAAAAGGGTAACTGTGCGGTCCTCCATACGGATGTTATCCCGAAGCTTTGCCAGCCGCGTGTTGCCGTCGTAATGCAGGTAATCACCATAAACAAAGATGGTATCACCCTGTTCCATCCTCACATTACTGAAAGCTTCAAATGTATTGGTCTGCTGATACAGATAAGCACTGTCACAATACATAAATGCTCCTTCATGAAAGAAGATTACATTACCGGTAAAGATCTCTGCATCAAAACCGGTTCTCTTGCTCCATAAGTCTGCCTGTCTGAGTTCAACAATCTGAATGTCCGGCGTTGCTGATGACCTGGCAGGAGGTTGTTGTGCTTTTGCTGACGCCATGATGACAAAAAGCACACTTAAGAGAAGTATGCTTTCCTGTATCAATTGTGGACCTTGTCTTTTCATCTTAAAAAAAAGGTGTTACTTTTGCCATCCTTTGTATTTGAATTCACATCCCTGCCAGTCGGGGTCTATACGCACATAGGTTTTATCAATTTTCTTTTGCAGCCATTCATCTACCAGCTGCTGTTGCCTGGCATTCTCAGCCATCTGCTTCACAATCTGATAATCACTGTTGATCGTGGCCTTGTGTCCTTCGTTGCGGGTGGTTATTTTAATCATCGCGGCTACCTGTCTGCCTTTATCGTTAAGCATGATGAACGGCTCAGAGATCTCTCCCGTTTGCATCTCTCCGGCAATTTTCGCTATATCCTGGTTCAGTTCGTTCAACGCAAAGCGGGGTGTACCTGAATTGGCGCTGCGCATGTTATTCACCATGATCCCTTTATTGTTCCGTGTATCTTTGTCGGCCGAGAGAAATGTGGCTGCCTCGTCGAAAGAAATCTTTTTTTCAATAATTCCGATGCGAATGGAATCCAAACGGACAAGTGCCGTATCAAGTGACTCCTGTGGTACTTTAGGCTTCAGCAGAATATGACGGAAATTACCCATATCACCCCTGCGTTCAATCAACTGGATTATATGAAAGCCATATTCCGATTCTACCACGTTGGATACTTTTTTGGGATCATTCAGTGCAAATGCCACATTGGCAAACTCCGGTACAAATCCTGAACGGTTCATAAAGCCTAACTCACCTCCTTTAATGGCGGAGGGGTCCTCGGAGTATAATAGTGCCAGTGTAGAGAATTCCTTTTCGCCATTATTGATCTGATCGGTATATTCACGCAGGCTGGATTTCACCTTGTCAATCTCTTCCAGTGGTATTTTAGGCTCAGCAGTAATGATCTGCACCTCCAGGGTGGTTTGAATAAAGGGCAGACTATCCTGTGGCAGGGTGTTGTAATACTTCCTTATTTCTGACGGTGTCAATTGCACACTGCCGAAGTGTTTTTGTTGCACACCTTCCACAAGCTGTTGCTCGCGTATCTGCTGCCGCAGATCCTCGCGTATACCGGATATTTTCTTTCCGTAATACTCTTCCAGTCTTTCCACAGAGCCGGTGGATGCGATATATTCATTCACCAGGTACTCCAGCGTACGGTTCACATTGGATTCCTGTACCTCTATACTGTCCAGCTTGGCCTGATCGAGAAAGAGCTTCCTGATGGCCAGTTGTTCTGGTATGAAACAGTAAGGATCGCCCTCGATGCGCTGATCTTGCATCAGGATCTCCTTGCGATAGTCTTCCACTTCCGATTTAAGGATGGCCTCGTCACCCACCACCCACACGATCTCGTCAATCACATTGTTTTGAGAATTAACATACTGTGTAGCTGACAAGGTAAGCAGCAGAAGGATTATCTTAAATGAATGCTTCATAGAAAAATCTGTTTAAAAATAGTGATGTAAAAGTAGTGATAATCCACATAGCTGCAAAATAGTTTGATGGTTAAAAGTAGTTATAAAGGGTTGACTCCTTGAAATATCGGTGAGGAGTAGATATAAAGAACAGAGACGACCGGATGGTCGTCTCTGTCACATTCCTGTTTTATCTTCCTGTTTATCCTTCTATTGCAGCCTGCGCTGCTGACAAACGGGCAATAGGTACGCGGAATGGTGAACAGGAGACATAATTCAGTCCAACAGTATGGCAGAACTTAACCGAGGAAGGCTCACCCCCGTGCTCACCGCAGATACCGCATTTAAGCGTAGGAGATACTTCGCGACCTTTTTGCACAGCCATGCGAACAAGTTGTCCCACACCGTTCTGATCAATCACGGCGAAGGGATCATGTTTCAGAATACCCTTATCGAGATACATCGGAAGGAACTTGGCCACATCGTCACGACTGTAACCAAAGGTCAACTGCGTCAGGTCATTGGTGCCAAAGGAGAAGAAATCGGCTTCCTTCGCTATCTTATGTGCCGTAAGTGCGGCTCGTGGAATCTCAATCATCGTGCCGATCTTATATTTCACGGAGTCGCTCTTCTCGGCAAACACCTTCTGAATGGTGTTTTCAATGATATCTTTCTGCGCCATGAATTCATACACAATGCCGGTGAGTGGAACCATGATCTCCGGTATGGCATTCACACCCTCCTCCTTCAGTTCTAACGCAGCCTCAATAATGGCACGTGTCTGCATCTCTGTTATCTCGGGATAAAGGTTCCCAAGACGGCAACCCCTCAAGCCCAGCATTGGGTTAGACTCCATAAGCCCTTCCACACGGTCGTGAATATCCTTGTATGAGATGCCCATCACTTTGGCCATCTCCATCTGTCCTTTTTCGTCGTGAGGCACAAACTCATGCAGTGGCGGGTCGAGCAAACGGATGGTCACGGCAAAACCGTCCATGGCCCTGAAAATTCCCACAAAGTCCTTTTTCTGCAGCGGGAGCAGTTTCACCAGCGCTTCACGACGTCCCTCCTCATCTTTCGCCAGGATCATCTCACGCATGGTGACAATCTTGTCCTCCTCGAAGAACATGTGCTCGGTACGGCACAATCCAATACCCTTCGCCCCGAAGTTACGGGCTACCAGCGCATCGTGAGGGGTGTCGGCGTTGGTTCTGACATCCATTCGTGCATACTTTTCAGCAAGCTTCATCAGTTCATTGAAATCGGCATCAATCTCGGCATCCTGAGTGATTATTTTACCCTCATAGACGTTCCCGGTAGAGCCATCCAGCGATATCCAGTCACCCTCTTTCAACTCCTTACCGTTAATTGTCATGGTGCGTGCTTTATAATCGATCACCAGATTGTTGGCTGCCGATACACAACACTTACCCATTCCACGTGCTACAACAGCCGCATGAGAGGTCATCCCTCCACGGGCGGTGAGAATACCCTGTGACGATGCCATACCACGCAGGTCTTCAGGGGAGGTCTCTGTCCTGCAGAGTATCACCTTTTTACCATCCTTGTACCACTCTTCTGCCTCATCAGCATGAAAAACAACCTGTCCTGCAGCCGCCCCCGGTGATGCCGGCAGCCCATGAGTAACCGGTTTTGCCTGAGCAAGCGCTTTCTTGTCAAATACAGGATGAAGCAACTCATCCAGCTTCTCGGGATCACAACGCCTCAATGCGGTTTTCTCATCGATGTACCCCTGGTGGAGCATATCAATGGCAATTTTTACCATCGCAGCACCGGTACGTTTACCACTGCGTGTTTGCAATATCCAGAGCTTACCATCCTGAATGGTAAACTCAAGATCCTGCATATCTTTAAAATAATCCTCCAGCTTCTGTTGCACTTCTATCAGCTCTTTCGCACATGCCGGCAGTGCTTCTTCAAGCGAGGGAAAACTGGCTGCACGCTCCTCTTCGGAGATACCTTTCATCTTTGCCCATCGGCGTGATCCTTCGAGGGTGATTTCCTGCGGAGTACGAACACCTGCCACCACATCTTCACCCTGTGCATCGATCAGGTATTCACCATTGAAGATATCTTCTCCCGTAGCTGCATCGCGGGTAAAAGCAACACCTGTTCCGGATGTCTTACCCATATTCCCGTACACCATTGCCTGCACGTTGACGGCAGTACCCCACTCCTGGGGGAAGTTATTCATCTTGCGGTAGAGGATGGCACGTTCATTCATCCAGCTGTCAAAAACGGAGCAGACAGCTCCCCACAACTGATCCCATGGATTCACCGGGAAATCATTGCCTGTATTTTCTTTCACTGCAGCTTTGAATCTTTTCACCAGCTCTTTCAGATCATCGGTGGTGAAATCGGTATCCAGCTCAATCCCTTTCGATTTCTTCATTTCATCCATGATCTCTTCAAAGGGATCTTCATCTTCCTTGCTCTGAGGCTTTAGTCCGAGCACCACATCACCGTACATCTGCACAAAACGGCGATAAGAATCCCACGCAAAACGCTCATTGCCCGACTTTTTAGCGATTCCCAACACTGCATCATCATTCAAACCGAGGTTTAAGACAGTATCCATCATGCCGGGCATAGATACACGTGCACCTGAGCGAACAGAAACCAGACAGGGATTCTCCTTGTCTCCAAATTTTGTGCCGGTCTGCTCTTCAATCCGGGAAACAGCCTTTTCCACCTCTTCTTTCAGGACGCTGATCACATATTCTTTGCCTAGCTCGTTGTATTCAGTACAAACCTCAGTGGTAATTGTAAAACCGGGAGGTACGGGAACACCAATTAAATTCATTTCAGCAAGGTTCGCTCCTTTACCTCCAAGCAGGTTTTTCATATCTGCCCGCCCTTCGGCCGCGCCGTTTCCAAAGGTGTAAACTCTCTTTTTTTCCATTTGATATAAAGTAATGATTATTTAAATGTTAAAGTATCTCTATTTCCTTTCCGCTTTCGTCTGCAAATATAGCAAATTATATAAAAATTGAATCATTATGGCAGATTGCTTTTTTCAATATGATTTTATTTCACCATCGTCACAGTATCCACTCTTATTTGATCCCTGGGTTGAAGGAGATGAGGTTGCACCTCCCCGGTATGTAGGTCCAGCGAGTCTCTTTTACCGTCACCGAGATAGATGTTATACAATTGAATGCCGGGAACAACGGCTGAGGAGTCGTCCAAATGAACAAATCCATTTATTTGTGTTAATGTGTCTCCGGGTATGAATCTTGAAGCAGCCATAGTGTATGTTTTGTTCTCATCTATTGACTGGGATTGTGAAATAACGGTATCTGCATACACCAGGGTTAGCGAGGCCAATAAACTGGCGTTAAAGAACGGAGGGACACCTATCACACTGAATGTAAAAGAGAATTGATCTGTTGATATGCTGGAAGAAATCTCTGCTGAATCCAACAGGAAAAAAAATCCTTTTTTTATGCCGGGCATTGAGAACGTATAGACGGGAGGAATATAGGATGGAGATAAAAGTGCCGGATTCACTACCTGTTGCGCATTCAGCCTTTGCAGCTGCTTGTCAATCTCTTTCCGGGTACGTTGTAAACGTACCTTTACAGAGTCATTCATCTTCAGGTATAAATCTATTCGGTCAGAATACCAGGAGAGAGAGGTATCCCACTCTGCCTGAGTAACATCATGAGCCCTGAAGATTTGATTGATGTAAGCTTCTTTTTTTTCAGGAGTGTTGAAATTGCCATAATCATTTTCCAGAGTGGCCTCAGCAATGTATATATCATACATCAGCTGCTCCATGTTCTTTCTGTTCAGAACCTCCTTTGGTCGGTTCTGACAAGAGGAGACTATCATGATCAACAGCAGGGAAAAAAACAGATATGAAACAGTTTTATATTTCACCGGTAATCTCTTTTTCTTTTTCAAGATCTTCACGCTCTTTCCTGGAGAGCAACGAATAGGATAACGTTTTCCTGTAAAAAAGTAAAATCAGAATAACACCCACAGTTATTGCTGAATCGGCTATATTAAAAATGAACCGAAAGAATAGAAACTCCTGCCCTCCCACAAACGGCACCCATTTGGGATAGGTACCGCTGATAATGGGGAAGTATAGCATATCTACCACCTTACCATGAAGGAAAGAGGAGTACCCTTCACCCCAGGATACCAGGGAGGAGAGATGACCGGGGTAGCTGGCTTCGAATATAACCCCATAGAAGATGCTGTCAATAATATTTCCTGAGGCCCCCGCAAGCACGAGAGTCACACTTATGATAAACCCGGTTTTATAATTATCCTTCACCAGCCTCTTGATATAAAACACAATAAGCACAACCGCTATAATGCGAAAAAGTGAAAGAAAAAGCTTTCCGCCGGCTTCAATACCGAAAGCCATCCCGTTATTCTCTACGAAATAAATCTTAAACCAGTCGGTAATATGAATAGTGTCGTACAATCCCATATGTGTTTTCACCCATATCTTGGAAAGCTGATCGACGAGAAGTACCAAAAAAACGACAGCCACGGCAACCCATGTCCTGTGAACTCTATTTTCCATATTTCAAACCCCTCTCCATTTTGTTCACCAATACCACGGAAATAGTCATATCACTGGTAATTATTTCTTCTTTGCCGACTTAGCCTCTATACTTAACGTGGCATGAGGAACTGCACGAAGGCGCTCCTTAGGGATCAGCTTGCCTGTTTCACGACAGACACCGTATGTCCCGTTTTCGATACGGATCAGGGCTGCCTGTAAATTCTGAATAAATTTCATCTGCCGTTGTGCCAGTCGTCCTGCTTCCTCCTTGGAGAGCGTGGATGCACCCTCTTCCAGCACCTTGTAGGTAGGAGAAGTATCAACCGTGTCATTACCATCAGTGTTGGTTACAGCAGCACGATAATTTTCATACTCCTGTTTGGCAACCTGCAGTTTTTCATTTATGATTGCACGGAACTCATCCAATTCCACATCTGAATATCTCGTCTTTTCACTCATAATAAATAGTGTTTAGGGCTGTGTCTCTTTCTGGAATCAGAGTTTTATTACAACAACCGGCGTTTTTTATTGTTCATTTATCATTTCCAGCACAAAGATACATATAAAACAAATAATTCTCAATTGTTTTTATTTATACTGATAGTCAGTGACTGATCATCAATTTCTATTACATTTTCCTGCTGTTCGTTCACGATGATTATCTCGTCAGCCAGCACCTGATTTTTGATGTACCCGCTATTATCAGTAATAGCTGCATCAAAAGCAGGGCTAGAGGAGAGCTTAATGGTGATGCGATCTGTTATATCAAAATTCTTCGCTTTGCGAAGGTTCTGAATCCTGTTCACCAGCTCACGTGCAACACCCTCCTTCTGAAGCACATCACTCAGGGTGATATCAAGTGCCACGGTCAACCGTCCTTCATTACCCACCAGCCATCCGGGGATATCTTCCGAGAGAATCTCCACATCATCCGTCGTAATCAACGCTTCCTGACCATCAACAGACAACATTACAGAGCCGCTCTTCTCCAATTCAATGATCTCGCTCTTCTCCATCCCCTGTATCCTCAACGCAAGCTGTTTCATTATTTTCCCGTAACGAGGACCCAGTTTTTTGAAATCTGGCTTCACCCTTTTCACAAGCATCTCATTAGCCGAGTCCACAAACTTGAGTTCTTTTACATTCACCTCATTTAGAATCAGCGTTTCAATAGCCTGGATATTTCTTTTCTGTGCTTCATCCACCATCGGGATCATGATTTTAGAGAGTGGTTGCCGCACTTTTATGTTTACCTTCCTACGCAGTGCAAGCACGATGGAGGAAGCTGTTTGCGCCAGATACATCTGCTCTTCAAGCTGTTTATCAATCAGCGAAGCATCAGCCACCGGGAAATCAGCCAGGTGCACCGATTCAAAATGTTCACTTCCGGTTGTGGCCGTCAAATCGAGATAGAGTCTGTCGGCATAGAATGGAGCAATGGGTGCCATCAGTTTCGCTACCGTCACCAGGCACTGATACAATGTTTGATAAGCCGAGAGTTTATCATCGGTCATCTCCCCGCCCCAGAAACGTTTGCGGTTCAAACGAACGAACCAGTTACTGAGATTATCACTCACAAAATCAGAAATGGCACGTCCCGCTTTTGTAGGTTCATAGGTACTGTATCCCAGCTCTACCTCTTCCACCAGCGTGTTCAGCAGTGATATGATCCAGCGGTCAATTTCAGGACGTTCATCAATGGCTATCTGCGGGTATTGGTTGCGGAAATCATCCACATTGGCATATAGCACAAAGAAGGAATAGGTGTTGTAAAGCGTTCCGAAGAACTTGCGACGCGCCTCTTCCACCCCTTCAATATCAAACTTCAGGTTATCCCATGGTGCAGCGTTGGTGATCATGTACCACCGCAGCGGATCGGAACCATGCTTCTCAATCGTTTCAAAAGGATCCACGGCATTTCCTAATCGTTTGGACATCTTATTCCCGTTTTTATCGAGCACAAGCCCGTTGGAAATAACATTTTTAAATGCTACACTACCTTTCACCATCGATGCAATAGCATGCAGGGTGTAAAACCATCCCCGCGTCTGATCCACTCCCTCGGCAATAAAATCGGCAGGGAACACTTTCTGAAACTCCTCTTCACCGTTATGAGGATAAAAAACCTGCGCAAACGGCATGGCTCCACTGTCGAACCAGACATCTATAAGATCTGTCTCGCGATACATCGCCTTGCCACTGTCAGACACCAGAACGATCTGGTCTACATAGGGGCGATGGAGATCAATCTGATCATATGCCAGTGCTTTATAGTCCTGGAGATGTAACTCTTTCCAGGGCAACTCCGTCATCATACCGGCATCCAGCGCCTTCTGCAGCTCATCCTGCAACTCTTTCACAGAACCGATACACTTTTCCTCTTTTCCGTCTTCGCTGCGCCAGATAGGCAGGGGCGTACCCCAGTAGCGACTGCGGCTCAGGTTCCAGTCCTGCAGGTTCTCGAGCCACTTTCCGAAACGGCCCGTCCCGGTGGACTGGGGTTTCCAGTTGATCGTGTTGTTCAGCTCAATCATTTTCTCGCGACAGGCTGTTGTACGGATAAACCAGCTATCGAGCGGGTAATAGAGCACAGGTTTGTCAGTACGCCAGCAATGCGGATAACTATGCACATGCTTCTCAATGCGGAAAGCCCTGTTTTGCTGTTTCAGCATGACCGACAGATCCACATCGAGGGTCGTATCATCATCTGTGAGAGAGTCATCATAGGCATTCTTCACGTATCTCCCGGCAAACGCAGTATACAACGCAACATTCACATTGTTTTGTACAAACTGGGGGTCGAGCTCATTCAAAGAGTAAAACTTTCCGGTCAGGTCTACCATAGGCCTGTCTATTCCTTCTGTGTCGGTCAGCGTCAACCCGGGCACATCATTTTCTTTCCCCACCTTCGCATCATCAGCACCAAATGTGGGAGCTATATGCACGATCCCGGTACCATCTTCAGTGGTTACGAAATCACCGGTCACTACTTTAAACGCACGGTCGGTTACATTTACCCAGGGTATAAGCTGTTCATATCTGATGCCGGCAAGTTCAGTACCTTTCCACATTTTATCAAGCACCCTGTATGGAATGTTTTTATCTCCCGGTTTGTATTCATCGAGAGACAATGATTCATTTTTTGTATTGAAATAGAGGTGAAGCAGGTTTTTGGCCAATATTACCGTTATCGGCTTCCCTGTATACTGATTGTAGGTCTGTACAGCAATATAATCAATGTTTTTCCCTACAGCCAGCAACATATTGGAGGGCAGGGTCCATGGTGTGGTTGTCCATGCCAGGAAGAATGGTTCGCCAAAAGCACTCCACTCGGGCAGCGGCTCTTTAATTAGGAATTGTGCTGTACAGGTGGTATCCTTCACGTCGCGATAGCATCCCGGCTGGTTCAGTTCATGGGTACTCAACCCGGTGCCGGCAGCAGGGGAATAAGGCTGTATGGTGTACCCCTTGTACATATAACCGTTGTTGTACAACTCTTTAAGCAAGTACCACAAGGTCTCGATATAGCGGTTGTCATAGGTAATATAAGGTTGACTCATATCCACCCAATAACCCATCTTCCGGGTGAGATCCTCCCACTCTCTGGTATACTTCATCACCTCTGTACGACAGGCTGCATTGTACTCCTCAACGCTTATTTTTTTACCAATATCTTCTTTCGTGATCCCCAATGTCTTCTCCACTCCCAGTTCTACCGGTAACCCGTGGGTATCCCATCCTGCTTTCCTGTTAACCAGAAAACCTTTCATGGTTTTGTAACGACAGAAAATGTCTTTTATGGAACGTGCAATCACATGATGAATGCCCGGCATTCCGTTTGCCGAGGGAGGTCCTTCATAAAACACAAACGGGGGATTTCCTTCGCGCGATTCCAGGCTTTTATTGAAAACGTCCTTTTCATCCCACACCTTCAACATTTCTTTGTTTACCTCTGAGAGATTCAACTGATTGTATTCCGGAAATTTTTTACTCATTACCAATGAAATTATACTACAAAAATTAGGATGCAAAGGTAGTAATAAAATAAGAAATGACAATTGTAATTGCTGCCACCTTTATTCTGTAAATATTACCGATATGTTTGCATTTAAGCGGTTAAAAAGGTAATTTTGCAGTGACAATCTACATTTCACAATGGTAAAATTTAGCTAAATCAAGATGGGTGGAAAAAATTTGAATCGGGGCCTATTGATCATATTATTGATCATTTTCTATAGTTGCTCTTCAACACATGAACTGACAGTTGCTTCGTATAATGTACGCTATGATAATAAAAACGATGCAAAAGAGGGCAACGGATGGAAGAACAGATATCCGGTCATTACACAGATCATTCTTTATAATGATATCGAAATATTCGGGGCACAGGAAGTATTGCATCACATGTTGGACGACATGCTCGATCAACTTCCCGGATACAGTTATATAGGCGTGGGACGGGATGACGGTATTAATAAAGGGGAATATGCCCCTGTCTTTTATAAGAGCGCCCGTTTCGAGTTGCTTCACTCAGGGAATTTCTGGCTGTCTGAAAACACCGAATACCCCAATAAAGGATGGGACGCAGCACTTCCCCGCATCTGCACATGGGGAGAGTTTAAAGACAGGAAGAGCAACCTGCGATTCTATTTTTTCAATCTTCACATGGATCATGTGGGTGTGATTGCCCGTGATGAGAGTTCAAAACTCGTGCTGAAAAAAATTGAAGAGATGTGCGGTAATGATCCGGTGATACTTGCCGGTGATTTTAATGTAGATCAGACGAACAACAACTACCACATTCTCGCTAGTTCGGATATAGTGAATGACGCTTACGAAGCTGCACAGTTCCGTTTCGCCCTGAACGGCACATTTAATGCTTTCAACCCTGACCTGAAAACAGATAGCCGTATCGACCACCTTTTTGTCTCACCCTTCTTCAAGGTTGAGAAATATGGCGTACTTACCGATACTTATCATACACAGGTTAACGACAGTATCATCAGGAGTAGTAATTTCCCGAAAGAGGTGAGCCTGATGGATTACATCGCACGTACCCCATCAGATCACTTTCCGGTGAAAGTGAATCTGACATTCCGTAAATGACACTTCCACCGGTTGTTCTTAAGTGGAAGGATAAGCAGGCTCCTTATGATACATTTGAATGTGAACTTTTCGATATGTGAATAGAGTGACAACGCTTCTGTCGACAAGAGTGAACGCAGGAAAAGTCTTATAAAATTGAAGTAATAATTTAATCATATGAACATCAGTAGAACTTTTATATATCTGTTCACTATACTCCTCTCAGGGAGTCTTTTGAGTTGCTACAACTCCGCCAGCGACGCAAAAAAAGATGACAACAACAGGTTGAAGATTCTCACTTATAATGTGCGTAATGGGCGTGGCATGGATGATGTCACCAACTACGACAGGGTGGCAGACGTGATCAACCGGATCGATGCCGACGCTGTAGCGATTCAGGAGCTCGACAGTGCCACGGAGAGAAGCAACGGTGTGGTTGTACTGGATGAACTGGCCGGGAGAACGGGGATGTACGCCTCTTATAACAAATCGATTGATTATAAGGGAGGGGCCTATGGCGTGGGCATACTCACCAAAGAGAAGCCACTACGGAAAGAGGCCATACCTCTCCCCGGCAGTGAAGAACAGCGGAGCTTATTGCTGGTGGAACTACAGGATTATATTATCTGCAGCACCCACTGGTCACTCAATCAGTCTGACAGGGTGGCATCGGTAGATGTCATCAACAGCTGGCTCAAAGATCATACATCAAAGCCGCTCATTCTGGCAGGTGATCTCAACGCTGTACCTGCGTCGGAGGAGATTCAGAGACTGTCTGAAGCATGGACCATTCTAAATGATATAACTCAACCAACCATTCCGGTGAACAACCCCAACAGATGCATTGATTATCTGCTCTTCAAGAACAACCCGCAATTTGAAGTGAATCTCCATGAGTCCACAGTAGAGAGTGAGCCAATGGCTTCCGATCATTTGCCGGTATGGGTGTCAATAACGATTAAAAAAAACAGATAACTTTATGAAGACTTTATTCACATGGTGCTGCCTTTTGATGCTCACTGCCTCAACACTGTTTGCCCAAAGCAGAAAAGAGATCACGCTCAACATCTCTTCGTTCAACCTGAGATTGGATACAAACAGCGATGGCGAGAATGCCTGGCCAAACAGAAAAGAGATGGTGAAAGGGTTGATCCGTTTTCATGAACTGGATATTATTGGTACCCAGGAGGGTTTTAAACATCAACTGGATGCTATTCTTGAGATGGGAAATTACACTTATGTGGGTGGCGGTCGTGATGATGGGAAGGATGCCGGTGAGCACTCAGCCATCATCTACAATAAAAAGAGGTTTGAGGTTGTCGACAATGGTGATTTCTGGTTCTCTGAAACACCCGATGTGCCGGGAAAAGGATGGGATGCAACCTGTTGTAATCGAATATGCTCATGGGCAAAGTTCAGGGAGAAAAGATCGGGGAAAACATTCTTCGTATTCAATGCTCACTACGATCACCAGGGGAAGGAGGCACGGAGAAATTCTTCACTGTTGCTGTTGGATAAAATTAAAAAGATAGCAGGTAGTAGTAGGGTTATTGCTACCGGCGACTTCAATGCGTTGCCCGATTCGGAGCCCATACAAATCATCTACGACTCGGGATTGCTACAAGACTCCTATCTTGAAACCAGGATTCCACCTTACGGTACAGTTGGCACATTTAACGCTTTTCAATCAGATGCTCTGATGATAGATCGTATCGATTATATCTGGGTGACGCCCGATATAACCGTGAAAAAATATGGCGTGTTGAACGATATGCCTTACGGCCGTTTTCCATCAGACCATTTCCCTGTGATGATTAAAGCAAAACTTTAAAAGACTGAATCACTTCTGTCAGCATTCAGCTGGCTGCAGACACCCTTAAAAAAATATGCCGGATCAATGATGACCCGGCATATTTTGTTGTACCATATCACTTAGATGAGTTTTTCCAGCGCTGCTGCAATTCTTGCAATTGCTTTTGTGATGTTTTCATCGGAGGTGGCATAGGAGATGCGGATGCAGCCGGGCGCACCGAAAGCATCACCCCCCACGCAGGCCACATGTGCTACTTCAAGAAGATACATCGCTAAATCGGTCGCCGTGTTTATCTTTTTCCCATTGTATGATTTCCCCAGATAACCTGCACACTCGGGGAAGATATAAAATGCACCCATGGGGTTATTCACTTTCAACCCGGGGATCTGACCCAGCAGATTTACAATAAGATCTCTTCGCCTTTCAAATGCTTCTCTCATCTCAGTCACACAGGATTGATCACCTGTATATGCAGCCACGGCAGCTTTCTGAGAAATTGATGAGGGCCCTGAGGTATATTGTCCCTGCAACATGCTGCAGGCAGAGGCAATCCATTGCGGTGCAGCAATCCAGCCTATACGCCACCCTGTCATCGCATATCCTTTAGAAACACCGTTCACCACAATCACCCGGTCACGGATGTTGTCAAACTGAGCCATCGACTCATGTTTACCAATATAGTTGATATGCTCATAAATCTCATCAGCAACAACATATACATTTTTATGCTTCTCCAGCACATCGGCCAACGCCTGCAGTTCATCCCGGGTATAGACACTTCCTGTAGGATTCGATGGTGAACAGAGTATCAATGCTTTCGTCCTTGGTGTGATAGCATCTTCAAGTTGTTGTGGTGTAATCTTAAACTCTTTCTCAATACCTGCATAAATAAAAACAGATCTTCCTTCCGCCAGCTTAACCATCTCCGGATAACTAACCCAGTACGGTGCAGGAATGATCACCTCCTCATCTTTGTCCACTATGGAAAGAATAACATTGCAAAGCGATTGTTTGGCCCCACCTGAAACCACAATCTGTGCCGGGGTATATTCAAGATCATTTTCATTTTTCAACTTCTCGCAGACTGCTTTCTTCAAATCAGGGAAACCGGCTACAGGAGAATAGAACGAGAAATTATCGTCGATCGCTTGTTTAGCTGCCTCCTTTATATGTACCGGTGTGGTGAAATCAGGTTCACCCACACTCATATTAATCACGTCAATACCCTGGGCTTTCAGTTCATTGCTTTTCTGTGCCATCGCAAACGTTTCAGAGGGCGATAAGGCGGTTAATCGGGCAGATAATAATTCCATAGATATAATTTTCAAAAAATTTGTCGAATTGATGATTTGCATTTTGCAATAAAATCACTGCAAAGATATATAAAAAACATATTTCAGAGCACTTCTCAATGAGAAACAGTCAACATTTTGCATAATTTACTTACATAAAATAAAAAAGCTACCGGTAAGGCAGCCTCGATATATAATAAATAAGTAATTTTCTACAGTAAAGCATCCGTGATCCCATTCAGATCACTCAGCTTTTGACATGAAGTCCGAATTCTCAGCTTGCAAAACGATGCAAACTTGTTTTCAACACTCTGAGTCGGTTCATTCGGTTCACAAGATAGGTGACAGACCCCTTTGAGATATTCTTCTCCAGATATTTTATCTGTGCAAGAATCTCATTGCTTGTCTTGGTTTTGACATCCATAATTATCAGTTTTAAATTGTTATGATTATCGGCAGCCGTCGGTAAGAATCTCTTTTAGTCTTTTAATGATAACCTAAAATGATTTAAATAACTCGCTTGCCATATTAATCACCACAAAGATACAACAAAAAACATGTTATACAACATATTTCTGATAGATAATTAAATGGGTTGATAGAGCAATATGATAATGCTGCAGATGAATCAGCCTGTGCATACAAAGCAAAAAAATAGCCACCTGACATACAGTCAGACAGCTACTTTGCGGAAGCGGGGGGATTCGAACCCCCGGTACAGTTACCCGTACGTCAGTTTAGCAAACTGGTGGTTTCAGCCACTCACCCACACTTCCGTTAGGATTTTTGCTGAAATCGGATGCAAATATACAAGATTGTTTTCAACTTGTCAAAGAAAAAGTCAGATTTTCAAATGAATCTTTCTACTTTTGTGCTGCTTACAAAGGAAATTATTCAACGCATGGTAGAGAAAAAGACAAATAATAAAAGAAAGCCATTACGATGGATCATCGGTTTTCTGTTGCTATTGATCATTGCCACCGGCATTTATGCCTACAGTGTAATTTTCAGGCCGATTGATTTAGAGGAAACAATCTACATTTATATCGATGAGAAGAAGCGTTACGAAGAGGTTGTTCTTCAATTGAAGGAGAAAGATGCACTATCCTCAGAGAAATTGTTCGATATGCTGGCACAAAGGATGAATTACCCAAACAGTGTGAAGACCGGCAGGTATGCCATTGAAGAGGGCATGACAATGCCCGATGTAATCCGTCTACTGCGTTCAGGAAATCAAACACCGGTAAATCTTACCTTTAACAATATCCGCTCAAAAGAAAACCTGGCAGGACGAATCTCTCAACAATTGATGCTTGATAGTCTTTCATTGCTGAACCTTCTCAATGAGCCTTCCAAAGCGAAAGAGTTGGGCCTGAACGAACAGACTATCCTATCGATCTTTATTCCAAATACATACGAGGTATATTGGGATACCGGCACCGACAACCTGCTCAAACGTATGAAAAAGGAGTATGATGCCTTCTGGAATGAAAATCGTAAGAGCAAAGCAGAAAAAATAGGGCTTACGCCATTGCAGGTATCAGTACTGGCTTCAATCGTTGAGGAGGAAGCGACATATGCCGATGAATACCCTGTTGTGGCTGGACTCTACCTGAACCGGCTGAAAAAAGGGATGCGACTGGAAGCTGACCCGACGGTGAAATTTGCTGTCGGTGATTTTACACTACGCCGTATACTGTACAGTCACCTGGAGGTTGAATCGCCCTACAACACCTATAAAAACACAGGTTTACCTCCCGGTCCCATCAGGATCCCTTCGATCACCGCCATTGAAGGAACGCTGTCACCCACAACACATCAATATCTGTTTATGTGTGCGAAAGATGATCTCTCCGGACGTCACAACTTCGCCATCACTCATGCCGAACATGCACGGAATGCAAGAGCATATCAACGGGCCCTTAATGAGAGAGGGATCTACTAAAAAGCGATTTCATCGGGATGGACACCCGTTCTGTGATTCCTGTCGAGCCGGTCAATCTCAACGATCTCATCTGCCGTAAGGCTAAAATCGAAGAGGGAGAAATTCTCATGCTGCCGTTGCCAGTCGGATGATTTTGGGAGCGGAATAATTTGCTTCTGCAGGTTCCACCGTAGGATGACCTGTGCTGTGGACTTTCCTTTTCGTGTCGCTATCTCCTCTATACGTGAATCAGTCAGCAGTGGGATCTTGCTGCTACCCAGGGGACTCCAGGACTCAACCACAATACCCTTTTCACTGCAGTAATTCTGCAGTTCCTGCATCACCAGAAAGGGATGCAGCTCTACCTGATTGACTGCCGGTATTATCTCCGCCTGTTGCAGCAGTGTTTCGAGATGATGTATCAGGTGGTTACTCACACCGATAGCTTTCACTCTTCCGCTCTGATAGATCCGCTCCATCTCTTTCCAGGTGGCAGCGATCATCTCCTTCACGGGCCAGTGTACAAGATAAAGATCAATATAGCCCACATTGAGACGATGCAAACTATTTTCAAATGCTTTCTCTATGTGATTCTCTTTGATATCGCTACCCCACAACTTGGTAGTGATGAACAACTCTTCACGTGGAACGTTGCTTTCCCTGATCGCCTTACCAACAGGCTCCTCATTATCATAAAAAGCGGCACTATCGATATGACGGTATCCAACCTCTATCGCATGACGAACTGCCCGGTATACCTCTTCATCGTTTCTCCCCAGGTGATAGGTGCCCAGGCCGGGTGAGGGGATTTCTATCCCGTTGTTAAGCTGAATGGTTTTCATCATTTTTCTTTTAATAAACGCTTTTGCACCAATATTTTATCATTATGAATCTGCTGTACCAGCTTATCCATCGTCTCAAATTTCCTGTCGGGCCTGATAAAATCGATAAACTCCACCGTGAGAGACTGGTTGTAAAGATCGGCGTTAAAATCAAAGATATTCACCTCCACGCTTATCTCAGGGTCATCATGCAGTGTGGGTCTGGTACCGATATAGAGCATCCCTTCATATAGTACATCCCTCACATGTACCAAAACAGCATAAACACCTAAGGCCGGAACCACTTTATATCGCTCCCATGACCTGATATTGGCTGTAGGAAACCCTATCGTTCTTCCTACACGATAACCTTCAACAATCTTCCCCGACAGCGTATAATTATATGTCAACAGACTGTTCGCCTTTAATATCTCACCCTCTTTTAACAGGGTGCGTATCTTTGTAGAACTTACGTTCTCACCATCCATCTGCCATTCTGAAGCCTCAACCACCTGCATGCCCATTTCCGAGCCATATTTTTCATACTCACGGTAACTCTCCTCGCGGTTATATCCAAAACGATTATCATAACCAATAAAAAGTGTATCTACACCGATCTTCTTTTTCAGCACCTTTTGCATAAACTCTTTGGCTGACAAAAGAGAAAGATCATGAGTGAAAGGCAGGGTAATGCAGAAATCGATCTGCGTAGTAGCCAATTGTTCCAGCTTCTCTTCATAACCACATAACAGAGCAGGTTGATAATCTTTTTGCAGCACTTTACGCGGATGTACCGGAAAAGTAATAATTGCAGAGGGCAGGTTGAGTCGTTTAGCCTCTTCTTTAATTTGTTTAATAAGATAGCGGTGTCCAATATGCACTCCATCAAAAAAACCGACAGATGCGACAAAAGAGCCATCCTTTATTATTCTGTTATCCGACAGATCAAAATGTTCCAAAATATACTGTTTGTTTAAATATGCATTCTCAATAGTTTCTCTGCCCGGTTAAACACCGGATTGCCTCTTTTGGTTTAAAATATGAGATGATGTGCTGCAGATGTTTCGTGACACATACCTGCATGGGATACTTTTCATTATCTGCAGACATTTTGCAGGGATTTAAGCAAATATTGAATTAATTACATGAAAAGGTGGTGTTAATTTTTAATAATTCAATATCTTTGCACATACAATCATGCGCTATCAATACCGGTTATTTCTGGCCGATAACTATAGCAGGGCAAAAAAAATCACTACTCTTTCACAGTCAGTATTTCAAATAAAATAGAAACGATTGCGAATAAGGGCAAAGGAAAGAATAATTCTTTAAATAATAAAAGGTATGAAATCAAATTTTATTTTATTAATTACAATCGCTATGATGGCATTTATTACGGCGTGCACAAGTGATGCGAAGCATAACGTACTTACTCCGCAGGAAGTGGCCGATGGATGGGAGCTTCTTTTCGATGGTACAACACTCAACGGATGGCGTGATTATAACGGAGAAACCCTTACCGCTCCATGGTTTGCCGAAGACGGAACAATTCAGGCCAAAGGAGAAGGTGCCGATGAACACGGTTACATTGTGACGGACAAAATATACGAGAATTTTGAACTTGTCTGGGAATGGAAAATAGCCGACGGAGGAAATAGTGGCGTGTTATATCATGTTGTTGAGAACCCGAAATTCGCCGTTCCTTATGTCACCGGTCCTGAATATCAACTGATCGACGATCTGAATTTTCCGCAACCATTGGAAGATTGGCAGAAGACCGCTGCTGACTATGCGATGTACACTACAGACACTGCCAGGACAGTCATCAAGCCTGCCGGTGAATGGAACAGCTCAAAGATAATTTTTGACAATGGCCATGTGGAGCACTGGCTGAACGGTGAAAAGGTGGTTGAGTTTGAAGCATGGACTGAAGAGTGGTTCGAACGTAAGAACAGTGGCAAGTGGGAGAATGCACCTGAATACGGTTTGGCCCGCAAGGGGGTGATCTGCCTGCAGGATCATGGGTCAGCTGCCTGGTTTCGTAATGTAAAGATCAAAGAACTACCCGGTAAAACAAGGGAGATAACCCTCTTTAACAGTACTGACCTGCAGGGTTGGGAAGTGTACGGTACAGAGAAATGGTACGTTGAAGATGGTCTTCTGGTATGTGAAAGCGGACCCGATAAGCAGTATGGCTACCTCGCTACCCGTGAATATTATGACAATTTCGATCTGTCACTTGACTTTAAACAGGAGGCTGACGGCAACTCTGGTGTATTCATCCGTTCATTTGTTGAACCGGGTGCGATCGTGAACGGCTGGCAGGTTGAAGTGGCCCCGAAAGGGATGGATACCGGTGGTATTTATGAGTCCTACGGGCGTGGATGGCTTATTCAGATTGAGGATGAGAAGGAAGATATTTTAAAGGAGAATGATTGGAACACCATGCGTATTGTTGTGAAGGATGATAACGTGAAGACCTATCTCAATGGTGAAGAGATGGTGGATATTACGGATGAGAAGATTGGTAAAGGTCAGGGACGTATTGCTTTACAAATTCATGATGGAGGCGGAATCAAGGTTCTGTGGAAAAACATAAAGTTACAAACATTGTAATCAAACAATTTAGAGAGTGTAAAGCAACAGATCTCCGAGCGACTCTTTGTTATATGGGTAAATCAACCTGTCACAGCATGGAGTGATGGTCATAGACTCTTACAATGAAGCCCTGTCATTCCAAGACAGGGCTTCCTCTTTTCCGGTGTCACAGTTCCTGGCACTGTTTTTGTTATATCCTTTAAAGAAGAGAAAGCATTTATTTGAATAGTGTTATTTCGGTGAAGAAATCCCTTATTCAACATATCGATCGTAAATAAGCCCATAGGCAATTGCTTGTGTGTAATCATTTACATCTCCTTTTCATGGTAATTTATGAAAAAACAGCCTATCTTTGCATCATTAACTCACTTAAAATAAAGAATGACAGAGAAAAACCAACTCGTAGAAAGTATTATTGAAGGAATACAGGAAAAAAAAGGAAAAAACATCAGTGTTATCCAATTGAAGGGAATGTCTGGAGCTGTTTGCGATTATTTTGTAATCTGTGAAGGCAATTCCCCGACACAGGTATCGGCCCTGGCAGATTCAATTGAAGTGATCGTCAGAAAGAACATGAAAGAAAATCCAATACGTGTACATGGTCAACAGCTCTCCGAATGGATTGGGATGGATTACGGTAACGTTATTGTACATATATTCCTTCCTGACCTTCGTAGCTTTTACAATATCGATAACCTTTGGGAAGATGCAAAGTCGGTACACATTCCCTCCACACTATAAACTAATTCTTCAATAAATTGTTACTAATAACTCAACGGACATGTGCAAGAGTTCTGAGTTGTCCGGAGAATCAAATCGCAAAAGAGGCATTAACCAAATGAATAATTCGACAAATAAAAATGATAAGCAGCCAACATTACGTCCAAAGATGAGTGGCGGTAATCCCAAAAAACCGTTTAATCCTTATTGGATATATGCTGTTGCTCTTGCAATACTGATGGGAATGTGGTTTTTCGGTCAGGATACTACGGTGAAAGAGATCCAGTGGTCCGATTTCCAGCAATATGTGAGAGACAACCGTGTGAAAAGCATCGTGGTTTACAGTAATAAAGGAACAGCTGAAGCTGTCGTGCGGGAGGAATCTGTGGGCTATATCTTCGGTGAAGATGCCGCCAAGGTGGGAAAAATGCCTGTGATCACGGTGGAAGGAGCATCGGCAGAAGCTATCTCTGAATTTATTGATACTGTTAAAACAGAACAGAATTACGACATCGAGGTGCGTTTTGATACCACCTCTGAAATGTGGGGGATACTGATCACCTTTGCACCCTTTCTATTGCTCATCGTATTCTGGATATGGATGATGCGCAGGATGCAGGGTGGTGCCGGCGGAGGTAGCGGTGGCGTTTTCAGTGTGGGTAAATCAAAAGCACAACTATTTGATAAAGACTCAAGCCAAAAAGTCACATTCAAGGATGTGGCAGGTCTCTCTGAGGCCAAGGAGGAGGTACAGGAGATCGTTGAATTCCTTAAAAGCCCGAACAACTACACCAACCTGGGAGGAAAGATTCCTAAAGGTGCGTTACTTGTAGGCCCTCCGGGAACAGGGAAGACATTGCTGGCCAAAGCTGTTGCAGGTGAGGCCAACGTACCTTTCTTCTCCATCTCGGGATCTGATTTCGTGGAGATGTTTGTGGGTGTGGGAGCCTCACGTGTACGTGATCTGTTCCGTCAGGCAAAGGAGAAGGCTCCCTGCATTGTCTTCATCGATGAGATTGATGCTGTAGGTCGTGCACGTGGTAAGAACACCAACTTCGGATCGAATGATGAGAGAGAGAACACACTCAACCAACTCCTTACAGAGATGGATGGATTCGGCTCCAACAGTGGCGTGATCATTCTCGCAGCCACCAACCGTGCCGATGTGCTGGACAAAGCATTGATGCGTGCAGGGCGTTTCGACCGACAGATCTACGTAGAGCTGCCCGATCTGAACGACCGCAAGGAGATATTCAAGGTGCATTTACGTCCCATCAAGATTGATGAATCGATCGACGTTGAATTTCTTGCCCGACAAACACCTGGATTCTCGGGGGCTGATATCGCAAACGTCTGTAACGAGGCAGCACTGATTGCTGCACGAAAGAAGAAGAAGTTTGTACAGAAAGATGACTTCATGAACGCCGTGGATCGTATTGTAGGCGGGCTTGAAAAGAAAAACAAGATCATCACCCAGGGAGAGAAAAAATCTATCGCCGTTCACGAGGCGGGACATGCCACACTGAGCTGGTTTCTTGAGCACGCCAACCCGCTGGTCAAGGTGACCATCATACCTCGTGGGAAAGCACTCGGGGCAGCATGGTACCTGCCGGAAGAGCGGCAGATCACGACGAAAGAGCAGATGCTCGACGAGATGTGTTCACTGTTGGGTGGTCGTGCCGCGGAAGAGCTGTTTATCGGACAGATCTCATCGGGAGCGATGAACGATCTCGAGCGAGTCACCAAACAGGCATATGCAATGATCACTTATATGGGTATGAGCGACAAGCTGCCTAACCTCAGTTATTACGATTCGACGGGACAGGAATACAGCTTTTCAAAACCCTATAGTGATGACACAGCACAGCTTATTGACAATGAAGTAAAGGTAATGATCGCCCAGCAATATGAAAGGGCAAAACAGATACTAACTGAGAAAACGGAAGGACACAGTAAATTGGCCAACATCCTTTTGGAAAGAGAAATTATCTATGCAGATGACCTGGAAAATATTTTCGGCAAAAGGTTGTGGACCTCCCGTTCTCAGGAGATCTTCGACAATAAGAAAGACAACGTCGATGATACAGAGATTCCTTCAAAGCCTATGGGATCAGGTGAAAATGTATTTAACCTTTCAGATGAAGAGGTCGCTGCCGGCAGAAAGCAGGATGCTCCTGTCGGGAATGAAGATCCGGAGAATGAAGATGTCACCAACAGTGAGAGAATAGCCAACCAGGGTGAAGAGGTAAAGTAGCATGAACAAGCTGTAAATGAAATAAATAAAGACAACGACCGATAGAAAAAAACAATATGTCACCCTGACAAACGGTTAATAGCCTGAATTTTAACATTCAGGCTATTTTTTTTGCCCGTTTTTACAATCTTTGACTGGATAGATTCCAACGATGAGCGAACAAATAGCAATTTTATTTCGTTATATCACCAAACAATAAATCGAAAAAAATGAAAGCAATTCATTATTACCTTCTGACGGGTTTATTTACACTATCTATGATCAGCTGTAATAACTCCAATGCAAAAAATAACGAGAATAATAATTCTAAAAATAAAGTAAATATGAAATTTGAAAAAGTAGCATTACCTTATGCAACCGATGCTTTAGAGCCGGTAATCAGCAAACAAACAGTTGAACTCCACTACGGGAAACATCATCAGGCCTACGTGGACAATTTAAATAAGTTGGTCGTAGGAACGAAATTTGAAAATGCAGATCTTGAAACTGTGGTCAAAGAGAGCGATGGAGCAATCTTTAATAATGCAGGTCAGATACTGAACCATAACATTTACTTTACATCCTTCAAGAAAGATGGCGGAGGTGAGCCTACAGGAATGTTGGCTGAGGCCATCAATGAACAGTTTGGTTCCTTCGATAAATTCAAGGAAGAGTTCAATGCTGCCGGAACATCTCTGTTCGGCTCAGGATGGGTGTGGCTGGCAAAGGACGGTAGCGGCAAACTCTCTATCCTCAAGGAAAGCAATGCAGGCAACCCCCTCACTAGCGGTTTGACGCCTGTATTGGGATTTGATGTATGGGAACATTCATACTATCTCGACTACCAGAATCGCCGTGCCGAACACCTGAAAGAAGTATGGAAGATAGTAGATTGGGATGTGGTAAGTGCACGTTACTAAAGAGATATTCCGGCCATAGCTGGTCGTTATGAAGAAGGAAAGAGAGTGAATGAAAGAATTCATTCTCTTTTTTTTTATCTGTTCAGCATTATCCCTGTCAGCATTCTCCCCGAGTGAACTGATTGTCTGCGAGCAGAGAAGAAGAGCTCCTGCTTCTCATAGGTGCATAAATCGCTCTTTTCAATATTGTTTGCAAGCACTCCCAATCGCAATAACTCCCTTCTGTTTATCTCCTTTAAATCAATATGTAACCGCGATGTATTATTATCCCGGTATGAGACAGCTGCATCGGTGAGATCAAAGCCATTCTTTTGGAACTGCGCTCCCACCTCATCTCCTACCTCGTAGTGATCCGGACATATGGCAGGACCAATGCCCACAAGCAAATCAACGGGGGAGGACCCAAACTGTCGTTGCATCTCGGCAATGGTTTTCTCAATAATGCGGCCGACTGTACCTCTCCAACCGGCATGTATTGCGGCAATGGCTTCATTTTTTTTATCAAAAATAATCACAGGCAAACAATCGGCCGTGGTGGCACAAAGGAAGATCTCTTTCTCCCGGGTGATGGTGGCATCCACACCATACAAAGCTTCAATTGCAGCGGCATTATCCAGCTCAAGAAAAGATTTGTCCACAGTCAAAACGGCTGTACCGTGTGTCTGATGCGGCGTGATAAAGTGCGTTAACTCCATGTAGAACATGCGGGCAAGGATAAGTCTGTTCTCACGGATCTTCAAGGGGTCATCATCCGAGAAGTTACCCATATTGAAGGAGGAGAACGCCCCGTTGCTTACACCTCCTGTACGTGTGGTAGAGAAATGTTTAATTCTCTCCTCACGGTTGAACAGATCAAATAGCAGAAGATTGCTCTGCTGGGGATGCCGATTCATACCGGAACGTTAAATTTCTTCATCGTAATAATCATCCTCATACTCCTCATCCTCTATATCGTCGATTTCATCAATCACAATCTCATCCTCCGGATCAAACTCAAGGGAGGCAATATTCAATTTTCTGTGTATCAACGTTTCACTTGTGGCGACTGAAGGAATATATTCTTCTGCATTCAATTCCCTCCATAAGATATCTTTCAATACAGGTATGCCTAAACCGGTCATGGATGAGATAAAGATATATGGCAGGCCGGGCAGGTCAAGCGATATTTCATGCATCAACTCATCGTCCAGCATATCTGCCTTGGAGATGGCAAGCACATGTGTCTTATCCAACAATTCAGGATTATACTGCGTCAGCTCGTTGAGTAACACTTCATATTCTTTCCTAATATCATCGGCATCGGCAGGAATCACGAAGAGCAGTAATGAGTTTCGTTCAATGTGTCGCAAGAAACGGAGCCCGAGACCTTTCCCTTCACTGGCGCCTTCAATAATGCCGGGTATATCTGCCATCACGAACGATTTACCATCCCTGTAACTCACAATACCCAGGTTGGGCTCAAGCGTGGTAAAGGGATAATTGGCTATTTTTGGCTTGGCAGCGGAGACCACTGAGAGCAGGGTTGATTTGCCGGCATTGGGAAAACCTACCAGTCCCACATCAGCCAACAGCTTCAACTCCAGGATCACCCACTTCTCTTCGGAAGGTTCACCGGGTTGAGCGAAACGTGGTGTCTGGTTCGTAGCCGTCTTAAAGTGTTGATTACCCTGTCCGCCACGACCTCCTTTAAGAAGAATTACCTCCTGATCATGATCGGTAATATCACACAGGTAATCTCCTGTGAAGGCATCGTATGCAACAGTGCCGCAGGGAACATCAATAATCTTGCTCTCACCCTTCTTCCCTGAACGCTGTGCTTTCGAGCCTCCCCCGCCATGACCGGCAAAAAGATGCTTCTGATAGCGTAAATGCAATAGCGTCCAATAGTTGCGATTACCTCTCAATATGATGTTACCGCCTTCACCACCATCACCCCCATCGGGACCGCCTTTGGGGACATACTTCTCTCTTCTGAAATGAGCAGAACCCCGTCCTCCTTTGCCCGAGCGGCAAAAGATCTTCACATAATCTACAAAATTTGTTTCTGCCATTCTTTTTTTATTATCGGATCCACGAATGGGTCCACTTCATTTTCAATGCTACGGAACACCTCTTCAACAGTTCCTACGCCCTCAATCTCTTTAAGTATTTCCCGCTCTCTGTAAAAATCCTTTAAAGGAGATGTCTGTCTGTAATAGACCTTCAGCCGTGATTCAATCGTCTCACGGTTGTCATCTGCTCTGCCGGAGATCTCCCCGCGCTTCAGCAAACGACCTATCAACACCTCATCTTCTACTTCAAGACTAATAACTACATTTACATCCTCTCCATATTTTGAGAGCATCTGACTGAGTGCAACACCCTGAGGAACAGTGCGGGGAAATCCATCGAAAATAAAACCCTTTACATGCCTCTTTTTTTCGGTCAGACAATCCAGCATATCAATTACAATACAATCGGGTACAAGCTCCCCTTTCGACATATATGAATCTGCCAGTTTACCTAGTTCTGTATTCGTATCAATCTCTTCACGTAGTATTTCGCCGGTGGATACGTGTTGTAGTCCGTATTTAGCAGCCAGCTTTTCGCTTTGTGTTCCCTTTCCTGATCCGGGAGCTCCAAAAATCACAATGTTCAACATACTTATATTCATTCTTAAGTTGCAAAGATACGCTTTTCCATTCGTTTTGCTTTCACACTGATGCCATTATTCACATATAACCGGGTTAAATTTTATTGAATCTTCATGATTATAACATCGTTAAGATGTGTAATACGCAGCCTTATTAATGATTCTGTTGAACCAATTGCACCATCATATGTTTATTGATAGAAGTAAATCATTAACACCCTATTAAATGAAAAAAGAAGAATTCAAACAGAAAACATATGCAGTACTGGAAGAACTTTCAGACTACATTGCAAAACTCGAAGATAAAGCAGGAGAGATCGCGGAAGATGCCAAAGAGGAATATCGGGAACAACTTGAAAAACTAAAAGGAGTAAAGGAGAATCTATCATCCAAGCTCGATGAATTTGAGAATGTTTCTGATAGCAAATGGGATGTGGTAAGAGAGAGCGCGGCCAGTTTCTTTGCTACTGTCTCAGATGCATGGAAAGAGAATTACGGAAAAGTGGCAGATGCATTGAAAAAGGATAAACAGACCGATGCGTTTGGGAATACGGCTGAGTCTGACAACAAGGATGATAATAAACAAAAGGAGCAATAACGCAGCGATAAAAAAAGCATTCCACAACAACCAACTGCATAACAGGCATTGCACCCCATAGGTAAAGCGATGAATCTGCGGGGCATACTTAATGCAACATGAATCTGATTTTCTCTCCGGTATTAATCAGTTTCAAGCAAGGGAATGTCATAATCCGGATCAATAAACAGCTGTTCCTTTCCATCGACATGCTTGAAATAGACTGTGCTGATGAACATGTTCCTTGGATGGATCTCTGACTTGCTCTGATGTGCGTGAAATACAATTTTCCATTCACCGTGCTTATCCCTGAACAGGGAGCTGTGCCCCACACCCACAAGATCACCCGGCATCTGCAGCAGTGGATTATGCGGATACTTCACCCATTCTCCCGTCAAACTGTCTGCTGTAGCACAACCAATCCCATAGAAGGGGCTTTCGTAACTGTTGGCAGAATAGGTCATATAATAAAGCCCATTATGCCTGATGACAAACGCCCCCTCGTTCACTCTTGGCCATACCGTCTCCCACTCCTGAGAGACATGAATAGATGGTCGCATCGTCTCTTTCCTGAGTGTCATCAGATCCTCCTCAAGTTTTGAAATCCAAATATTGAGTCCGTCATTGAAACGATCGAAAAGGAGATAGGGTGTGCCGTCATCATCGATAAAAAGAGAATTGTCTATCGTCTTCTCTCCTTCCAGCATCGGCTTCTGCACCTCCTGCGTGAAGGGACCAAGGGGGGAATCTGAGGTAGCCACGCACATATGCTCATCAGCAGAGTAGTACATATAGAATGTACCATCGACGTAATATACTTCAGGAGCCCAAAACCACCTGTCACCATACGAATCATCCTTATGAAGTGCCAGCCTGCCAGCCTCACTGCCTGATCTCTTCCATCTCTTAAGATCTACGGAAGTCATCACCTCTATGCCATCTGGCGAGCCTGTGCCATATGCATAATAGATCCCGTCGTACAACAGAATAAAGGGATCTGCCAGCGGAACCAGTACTTCCACTGACTCCCCGCCTTTCTCATCCTCCTCACCCGCGCTGCCATTTATACTGGAGAACAGGATGAGCAGCAGCACAATTGTCGTAAATTTCCAATTCATCATTACATTTATTTTTATCCTGGGATTGCACGCTGCACCTCACAGAGGTTAGGGGCAGGCCGTATGGGGATCATTTCTTTGTTAACAGTTTGAGCAGATCAACCTCTTCCTCTATGTAGGGTGTACTCTCTTGACTGAAAATAGCATAAAACCATCACTCCGGATCAGATCCGTCAGGTCAGGGAGTGCTCGGTACGATATCATACAAAGATAGGAAGGTCAATCGATTAACAAAAATCAAGCTATATGTTTTTCAACATAATACTTCATAAACAAGAGAGATGATGAGACTGATGCAACAGAGGATGAGAGAAGTAGGATAAGGAGAATCAGGCATATAAGACAAGGAGAATCAGGTGTAATAGAGAAGCGTTTTTTTAAACGGAGAGAGGCTGCCTGATGAAAAGCAGCCTCTCACTGTAGAGGTACCTGGCGGATTCGAACCGCCGTAAACGGTTTTGCAGACCGGCGCCTAACCACTCGGCCAAGGTACCAATTTCGCTTAAAACGGTTGCAAAGATAGCATATTTTTTTGAGTTACAAAAGGTTTTCACTTATTTCACTGAGTGCGTGCACAAAGGATGCTGACAACGGTCAGGCAAACAGTAGTCCGAATGCGTCACTCACCTTCTTCACCTGCAACAATTCTATGGAGACCTTCTTATTATATCCTTTGAGATTGTTGGCAGGAATAAGTATCCGCGAGAAGCCCAGCTTCTCAGCCTCCTGTATACGTTGTTCGATGCGGTTGACAGGTCTTATCTCTCCCGACAGGCCCACCTCACCGCAAAGGCAGGTGTCACGATCAATTGAGATATCAAGACTGGATGAGAGCACGGCACTAATCACCGACAGGTCCATGCCGGGATCATTCACACGCAACCCACCTGCAATATTCAGAAAAACATCCTTCTGTGCCAGCTTGAAGCCTGCACGCTTCTCCAGCACGGCCAGCAGCATATTCATTCTGCGGATATCGAATCCGGTGGCTGAACGCTGAGGGGTTCCATAAGCAGCGGTGCTCACCAGCGACTGTGTTTCAATCACGAAGGGGCGTACTCCTTCAATGGCAGCGGCAATGGAAACACCGCTCAATCCTTCATGATTCTGCGTCAGTAACAGCTCCGAGGGATTGCTTACTTCGCGCAATCCCGATTGATTCATCTCATAGATTCCCAGTTCGGCTGTACTGCCAAAGCGGTTTTTGATGCTCCGCAGTATGCGGTACATATAATGCTGATCGCCCTCAAACTGAATCACAGTATCCACGATATGCTCCAGGATCTTCGGTCCGGCAATACTTCCATCCTTGGTGATATGCCCGATAAGCAGCACCGGCGTACCCGACTGCTTGGCAAACTTGAGAAGTGCCGCAGCACATTCACGTACCTGGGAGATGCTGCCGGGGGCCGACTCAAGCGCTTCACTGTAGACAGTCTGTATGGAATCGACGACGAGCAGCTGTGGTGAGATCTTCTTCAGATGCGTGAAAATAGTATCAAGATTGGTCTCACATACGATCAGGCAATCATCGTTCTCCAGACTTATCCGCTCAGCACGTAGTTTCAGCTGTCGTGCGCTCTCCTCACCGGAGACATAGAGCGTACGTATACCTCTCAGCTTAAGGATGGTTTGCAGTACAAGGGTCGATTTTCCAATACCCGGCTCACCCCCCAGCAAAACTACAGAGGCAGGAACCAGCCCGCCACCGAGCACCCTGTTCAGTTCCCTGTCCCGCATATCTATACGCGGCTCTTCATCAGCGGTGATCTCCCTCAACGTCAACGGCTCACTTTTCACCTCTGAGAATGAACGGGTATCCTCCTGTCTTGCTGCTGCATCTTTGCGTATCAGCTCCTCGACAAATGTCGACCACTCACCACATGATGGGCATTTCCCCATCCATTTAGGTGATTCATGACCACAATTACTGCAAAAATAGACTGATTTCAGTTTCGCCATTCTCCCGGAATTTAAAGAGGTAAAGATAGGAATATTTCTTGTACATTTGCAGTGAAATAACATCAGAAGTAAAGATAGAACAGATGTCGGTCATACATGCATTAATCTCAAAACAGCTCAATCTACCGCTGAAAAGTGTGGAGAACACAGTCAAACTGTTTGAAGAGGGCGCCACCATCCCCTTTATCAGCCGCTACCGCAAAGAGGTGACGGGGGGACTGGACGAGGTGCAGATTGCAGATATAAAAGAGATAAACGAAAAACTGCTCGAGCTGGAAAAGCGGAAGGATTTTGTTCGTAAAACGATCTCCGAACAGGAGAAACTGACACCGGAACTGGAAGCGAAGATCACCGGCTGCTGGGACAGCACGGTGCTGGAGGACCTCTATCTGCCGTTCAAGCCCAGGCGACAGACACGTGCAGAGATAGCCCGCAAAAAGGGACTGGAGAGGTTGGCAAAATGGCTGATGACACAGCAACCGGGCTCACCTGAAAGCAAAGCCACACAATTCATCACCGAGGCTGTTGCCGACAGTGAGGAAGCACTGAAAGGTGCACGTGACATCATCGCTGAGTGGGTGAATGAAGATACACAAGCACGGCAGATCGTAAGAACATTTTTCACCAGGGAGGCGGTGATCACCTCCAAAGTGGTGAAGGGCAAAGAGGCTGAAGGAGAGAAATATGCCGATTACTTTGATTTCTCCGCTGCTCTCTCCAGGTGCCCGTCGCACCGTATCCTCGCTATAAGGCGTGGTGAGAAGGAGGGTTTTCTGCGTGTCTCCATCTCTCCCGACGATGAGAGATGCCTCGACAGGCTGGTACCCCATTTCGCAAAAAATAATACCGAAGCCGCTGACCAGGTAGAGGTTGCCGTGACGGATGCATACAAAAGATTATTGAAGCCCTCCATCGAGACGGAGTTTGCCAACTTCTCCAAAGAGAAAGCAGATGAAGCAGCCATTGCGGTCTTCGTTGAGAATCTCCGCCAGCTGCTTTTATCGCCGCCACTGGGACAGAAACGGATACTGGGTATTGACCCCGGCTACCGTACAGGCTGTAAGCTGGTCTGCCTGGATGAACAGGGCAATATGCTCCACAACGAAACCATCTACCCCCATCCGCCACAAAAGGAATTTACAAAGTCGGCCGGGAAAGTGGTACAGATTGTCTCCTCCTACAAGATAGATGCCATTGCCATAGGCAACGGTACCGCCAGTCGTGAGACAGAGCGTTTCATCACTAACCTGCGCTACGAGAAAGAGGTGAAGGTGTTCGTGGTGAGCGAGAACGGCGCATCGGTCTATTCTGCATCGAAGACAGCACGTGATGAGTTCCCCGAGTATGATGTGACAGTGCGTGGCGCTATCTCTATTGGCAGGCGCCTGAGCGACCCGCTGGCCGAGCTGGTGAAGATCGATCCCAAATCAATTGGGGTGGGTCAGTACCAGCACGATGTGGACCAGGCGAAGCTGAAGCGCTCCCTCGACCAGACGGTGGAGAGCTGTGTCAATCTCGTCGGTGTGAACCTCAACACGGCAAGCAAACATCTGCTCACCTATGTCTCCGGACTGGGTGAGTCACTGGCACAGAATATCGTGAACTGGCGGACAGTGAACGGCCCGTTTCGTTCACGCAGGGAATTGAAAAAAGTTCCCCGCCTGGGTGAAAAAGCGTTTGAGCAGTGTGCCGGTTTTCTTCGTGTACCCGAAGCTGAGAACCCGTTGGATAACTCAGCCGTTCACCCCGAGAGCTATGCCATCGTGGAAAAGATGGCCAAAGAGCTGAAATGCTCGGTGAAAGAGCTGATTGGCAACAAAGAGCTGATTGACACCATTGATATCGACCGTTATATTACTGCTGAGGCCGGCACAGCTACGCTGACCGATATTCTGCAGGAGCTGGAAAAACCGGGACGTGATCCCCGGTCAATAGTAAAGACGCTTGAATTTGATCCCGGTATACGTCTGATCACCGATCTGAAAGAAGGCATGGAGTTACCAGGCATCGTAACCAATATCACCAATTTCGGTTGTTTTGTGGATGTAGGTATCAAGGAGAACGGACTGGTACATATCTCACAACTGGCTGACCGGTTTGTGTCGAACCCCACAGAAGTGGTTTCACTCCACCAGCATGTGAACGTGAGAGTTGTTTCAGTTGATTTGGAGAGGAAACGAATTCAGCTTAGCATGAAAAAGAGCGAGTAAACTAAATGCTACTACACTGCCTGTAAAAACAGGTTGAGAGATCTTATCAGAATTCCAGTGCCAGTTGTCGTTCAAAAAGATGAAAGCTTTTACGGTGATGGAGGGTGATTCCCTGTTGCCTGATAGCATCACGATGGCTCTTTGTGGGATAACCTTTGTTACATGCCCAGTTGTATCGGGGGTATTCCTCGTGTAGTTGTTTCATATGTGCATCCCTGTATGTTTTCGCAAGCACAGAGGCAGCAGCAATAGACATATATGTTGCGTCTCCCCTGACCACACAGGTATGCGGAATATCACGGTAAGTGCGAAAACGGTTTCCGTCCACTAAAACATGCTCAGGCTTCATGCTTAGTTTGGCCAATGCTCTTTGCATTGCCTCCACAGATGCCCAAAGTATATTCATCTGGTCAATCTCTTCTGGTGAACAGGTGCCCACTGCAAAACATAGAGCCTCTTCTTCGATGATGATGCGCAACGCATCCCGTTGTTTCTCTGTAAGCTGCTTGGAGTCGTTGAGCATCTCACAATGAAAATGCCCGGGCAGAATCACCGCCGCTGCAAACACCGGTCCTGCAAGACAACCACGTCCTGCCTCATCACATCCGGCCTCAATGCAACCCGGGTTCATACATTTTTGCAATGGAAGGTGCTTTTTCACTTTACGTCTCTTTCTTTATAACTACTCTGTTACCTCCAAAGGAATCACCACATTGTTATCCTCCGGTGGAAAGTCGAAGGTAAATTCCTCAATCTCCGCCTCATCACCCATGAGAGAGGAAAACATACGAATAGCCAGTTCCATCTCCGGGTCAGGCTTTTCGTCTCCACGCACATGCAGCATATGCAGCTTCACAATCACATCAGCAAGTGCCTTCATCACAGATTCAGAGATCGGTATTCCCAGTGCATTAAGCTTGTTGCGCGCCACCCGGCGTGTCACCGTTTCCAGTTGCTGACGTGACTCCTCCTCAAAACTGGCATTACCGGGGATATCGTTCACAAAACGGGTATCAATGGACAAATTAGTATCATTCATCGTCATGATTCGCCAGGCAAAAGGATAATGTGCCAGGCTGGCCGTTTCCACATCATATATCGTGTTACCCGCAGGAGAAGTGTGCTGGCTGATATCGCTTGCATGAAAATGACCGGTGAAAATCACTTTCAACCCGGCATCGGCTAAGATCCCGGCGTTCTTCTCCCACTCTTCCACCAGGTAGCCGGGAAAGAAAGCCGACTGGTAGGAGAGATGCTCTACCAGACCATGGTGCATCATCCCTATAACCCTGACTCCTTTTTCTTCAGCTTCCTGAAGCAGAGAGAGCGCCCACTCCATGGTCTGAGGACGTATGCGGCCGGCGGTGATAGAGCTGGTGGTGTGTTCATCATATCGATTGCTGTCGAAACAAAGCAACCAGGTTTTCTCATTTACCTCCGCCAGATAACTCAGTGAAGCAGAATCTCTCTTCAGCGCATCCCCATAACCGAAAAAAGAGTAGAGTTCAGAGAACTCCTCCCTGGAGATGCTTTCTGCAGAAGTAATTCCGTTAACAGTATACGCTTTGGCATCAGGGATATTGACATCGTGATTCCCTGGAATCACAAAAATACGGGTACCCCGTTGCTGTAACGGTCGCAGTTTCTCAATAAAACCGAGGTGACTATACTTCTCACCGTGATTGGTAATATCTCCCGCTATCAGCAATATATCAGGAATTTCTTTCTCCAGGACACCAAGGACCTGATCAAGTACCTTCTGCTGATTTGCCAGGTTTCTTCCCGTTGCCTTTTCAAATGCGGTGAGTGCCTCACTCTCAACCGCAAGACGGGGAGAGAGAAAATGAATATCGCTGACCACGGCTATCTTCAGCGTATCAGCATCGCCGGAGGCACATCCGGTAAAATTGAGAACAAAAAGAAAATATGTCAGTAGTAAGAACCTCATGAATCAACGCAGTTTAATTAGATCACTCATTCCTTTCAACCATCTCTCAAACGGACTGCATTCAATCTCCAGAAAGCTGTCTGTGAGCACTTCAGGTTGAAACTGACTGGTCATGGTATCTCCCCACACATGTTCAACCAGCTCCGGATAATCGATAAAGGGGTTTCTGTTCTTCTGTATCTTGTACACCTCTTCATTCCTGCGTACCTCCTTGAGACTGACAGGGTCCTCACGATGCCATTTCAACAGTAAGATAAGTGACCAGTCACTAAAACCCGGATAGCTGCTGCCCCCGATCTGATCGGAACGCCACTGGTGAACCTTATCCTCGTAGGCTGTCACCACGTAGAAGTAAGTGCGGGCAAAATCACCCTTATATTCATCTATAGGCTCGAATATGGTTTTGGTATAACTGCCGAAAGTATTCTGCCCCACTTTTGAGCCGTTGGTTGATTCCCAGTAAGTGATGCCCGCCTCCCCGAAAGGCAGATTACTCCGACGGTTATTCACGTAACCATCGGTGGGATAAAGATGGAACAGATCGGACTCCAGTAATTTTGTCCCTTTAAACCAGCTTCGTGGCAGTGAGTGTTCACGGTTAAAGCAATCACCCTCTGCTCTTGAGGAACCACAACGGTTGTTCCTGAAGTCAAAATGATATGTTGCTCCCTCCTCCGGATGATCGGAATACATATCCCACACTTTCTTGTTCCTGAGTGCGTCAGTCTTCTCAAACGCTTTCCAAAGCTGTGAGTAGGAAACAACATCAGGCTCCCTTATAATCTCAAACAATGCTGTTTTCAAAACAGCACCATGCTTACCCCGTGCGTGTGCGTAATATCCTTCCGGTACCTGGGCAGACAGCGTTAAATTAATTGTGACAAATATAACAGCGACAATACTGTGGACAGAATTCTTCATTTCTTATATGCTATAGGTGCGACACCGGTTTGTGATGACAATTCAATGAAGCACAAATATAACAATTTCAAACAAGCCCGCCTTGTTCAAACAGGGAATAAATGAAAAATGAAATGGGAAAGAAGCTATAAGCTGGACAATCAGGAGGTAAGGATTTTCTCTATCTCTTCAATATCGGAACGGAAGCTCTTGTCAACCTCGTAAAAGTTCCTTACCGTGTTGCAGGCATGCAGTACGGTGGCATGATTGCGATTGCCAACCTGTATACCAATTTGAGAAAGAGATAACTCTGTATGCTTTTTAATAAAATACATGGTCACCTGCCGCGCCTGTACAATCTCCCGTTTACGGGAGGAAGACTGAATTAAGTCCCTGTTGACATTGAAAAACTGGGAAACAGTCTCTTGTATTTTCTGCACGGTAATACGTTTCTTTTCAAATTTGATGCTCTGCTCCATCACCCTTCGCGCCAGCGTCATATCAATCTCACGATTGTTGATGATGGAATGTGCCATCAGTGAAACCACTATCCCTTCAAGATCACGTACATTTTCAGTCACATTCTCGGCAATGAATTCGATTACATTCTCAGGGATGGAGAGCCCGTCAGAGAGTACTTTGTTCTGAAGAATCTTCTTACGCAGCTCTTTATCGGGACGCTCCAGCTTTGATGTAAGCCCCCAACGAAAACGGGTGAGCAGGCGCTCTTCCATCCCCTGCATATCCATGGGAGCACAATCGGACGTCATCACCAGCTGCTTGTTGTTCTGATGCAGATGATTGAAGATATGAAAAAAGGTGTTCTGCGTTTTCTCCAACCCGGAGAGCTCATGGATATCATCAATGATAAGTACATCGATACTCTGATAGAAGTTGATAAAATCATTGATCGTGTTGAAACGACGGGCGTCGGTAAATTGAACCTTGAACAGATGGGCTGAGAGATACAACACTTTCTTGTCAGGATAGAGCTCCTCTACTTTCGATCCGATGGCATGACAGAGATGGGTTTTACCCACACCCGAATGTCCATGCACAAAAAGAGGATTGAAAGCGGTCTTGGCCGGGTTGTTGGCCACAGCCTCAGCTGCAGTACGTGCCAGACGATTGCTGTCACCCTCAAAGAAATTGAGAAACCTGTATTTTGTATTGATCTGCGAATCAAACTCAGAGGTCTCCACCCTGTCAAAAGGACTGGGTACTTTCGCAGTAATCTTTTTGTTGCTGTTTTTGTCTGTTCCTATATAGGGTTTACTCTCTCCACGGAGTTCAACAGCCGTATTGCTTTCTGTCTCCACGAGAATCCTGTAATTAAGAATGGTGCCATCACCAATCTCGCGATATAGGGTTTGCTGAATAAGATCGAGGTATTTATCTTCCAGGTATTCATAAAAAAACTGACTGGGAACCTGTACTGTAAGTACATGATCCTGGTATTTTAATGGAACAATCGGTAGAAACCAGGTATTGAATGCCGGTTCCGGAATATTATCCCGAATGATATTCATACAATTGTTCCATAAAAGTTGACAGTCTCTATTCATTGAATTCAAAAATGATCTTTTTTATTTCCTTTAACAGGATACAAATTTTCAAAAAAAAACCGAGATAAAAAAATGAACTTTTTAGGGGCAACACTTTTTCAAAAAAACAACCCTATTTATCAGCAAAATAGATCTACTATTCTGATAATCAATGTTTTACTATTGCGTTTCAAGTCGGAGATAGCTGATTAACAATGTGATATACAAATACCTCCTCCTTTCTCATAATTACAAAAACATTACATTTTTGTTACTTAATGTCGGTCAGTTAAAGAGTTTCAACCTTATTCACCTCACGGACGCTATTTAGAACGATTCTATTTTATTATAACGAATATATTAAAATGAAACCTTTCAAACTTAGAATAAACGTACTTTTATGCTTAAATAGCGATCGGGGTTCTGACGTATATCTTCCAGCAGTTTTGTCGCTGTCTCAATGGTCACATTAAGGCTGTCGTGCAGTCTTGTATCGTTCATCAATAAACCCAGCGAATTATCGTCGCTATTTATTTTTGTGGTCAGCAGTTTCAGATTGTCCACCGTCTCATCGATTGAAGCAAAAGTCTTTTTCATCTCCATTTCAGTGAGCTCTCTGCTCACCTCTTTCAGATCGGAGGATACGGCGTTAAGATTACTGCTTATTTCGGGTAGCTCTTTCTCCAGGGAACCTACAATATTGTGAAGACCTGCGCTGGAACGACGAAGTTGCTCTACGGTACTTCCAATGCCCTCGATGGATCTCTCCCATGCAGGATTCGACATCAATTTATTCAGGGTGAAAAGAACGGAGTCGATCCGTACAAGAATTGAATCAGCTTTAGGCATTACTCCTGACATGCCATCCATTAGTCCGGCAACTCTACTTCCTGTGATTGTGTCCCCCGGTTGAAGATAGTTATCAGACGCACCCATCACAATAGTAGCCATTGAAGCACCGAAGAGATCAGTTCCATATTCGAGATAACTGCCTTCTGTGATCCGCATATCTTCTTCCAGGTTGATTCCTACTGAAAACCGCATTGGGTTGGGACTGACCATCCTGATATTGCTTATCAGCCCTATCTGATAGCCCTTTACATAAACAGGTGAAGAAATTAGCAAACTAGAAACATCATCAAATATCGCGTAATATTGATTCTGTTTTTTCAGCACATTCACCCCTTTCAGAAAATTAATTCCAAAATAAATCATAAAAAGACTGGCAATAAATGCCAGGCCAATAAGAGCATTCCTTGTAATTTTAGTTTTCATACGAGTATCATTTCACACGCTCTCCATTCACGAATTCTATAATGAAAGCATCTTTAAATTTTTTCTGAACCTCTCTGAGTGATTTTTTTATCTCTTCAGGATTGGTTGTGCTGGCATAGGTGTATTTGAAGGTAGTACCATCTGTATAATAATTGACAGGTTTGAGTCCTTTGAATGCAGAGGCACCGTTACCAAATTTACGGGATGAGGTTAAAAATTGAATCCTGTATTCCTTATCTGCAATGTCAGCAGCTGATGCAGAATTGATGGCTGTTTCTGAGGAACCTGTCTCTCCGTTATGGAATACATAGCTTTTCTTGTCATACTCTCTCTTGTATTCCCTAAAACCATTATAGATAGAGCTTGCCAGTGATGTCTGACCACTGGCACTCTTCAGATATTGCTCTTCCTGCCTGTTGCTTATATATCCCAATTCAATCAGTATGCTCGGCATAGCAACCTCACGCAGTACCAGGAAGCCGGCCTGGCGTACGTTTCTGTTTACTCTTTTCGAGTTGGAGACCAGTTGATTCTGGACGATAGATGCCAGATAAACACTTTGTGCAAGAAATTCATTGGCCATAAACTCAAAAATGATGTACGATTCCGGTTCATTGGGATTGAATCCCTCATATTTCACCGAATAATCATCCTCGTACATGATCACGGCATTCTCTGCCTTGGCCACATCCAGGTTATCCTTGCTACGGTGCAAACCAAGCACAAAGGTCTCGACTCCCTGAGGAGAGGTGCGTTTGCGATCGAGCGCATTACAGTGGATGGATAAAAATAAATCGGCGTGTGCCTTATTCGCTATCTCAGCTCTTTTGTTCAGTGCTACAAAATGGTCATCGTTACGGGTATACAGGACTTTCACATCAGGATGATGTTTCTCAATAAGCTTGCCAACCTTTCGACCAACCGACAAAACAATATCTTTCTCCTTCGAACTGGAACCTACCGCACCCGGATCTTTTCCTCCGTGACCGGGATCAATCACAACCGTAAACGTCCTCTCTTGTGCCATCACGCCTTTAGTGGTAAAAAAGAGGAGAAATACACCCAAAAACAGTAATAAAAGTCGATTTTTATATGGTTTCATGTGAATTTCTTTTTTACAAAAATAACTATTATTTCCGGTTTGGAAAAAAAATGAGCCGCAATATGCAGCTCATTCAGATGTTGTAACTATCAGAAGTGGTCAGGGCATCAATTCAGCTAATTTAGCATCAAGTGCTTCACCTCTCAGATTCTTCTCAATGATTGTACCTTCTTTATCCAGGAGGACAGTGTGTGGAATACCGTTGATAGCATACATATCTACCACGGGGCTTTCCCAATACATCAAGTCTGACATCTGTGGCCAGGTCATGTTCAGATCAGATATTCCCTGAATCCATTTATCCTTTTCCTGATCAAAAGAGACTCCCACAACCTCAAACCCTTTCGATTTATATTTATCATATGCTGCCACAACGTTGGGCATCTCCTGACGACAGGGTCCACACCATGCTGCCCAAAAATCAACCAGCACATACTTTCCTTTGCCGGCATAATCGGAAAGAGAAACATCATTACCTTCGGTATTTTTCAGTGTGAAATCAACGAACTTCTTCCCGATAGCTACATTCTCAAGGTTTTCAAGTCGTTTCACCACACGCTGAATATTCTCCTGGGCTTTGAAATCATCATCGGCGAGTGAAAGAATTTCTTTTTGTTTCTCAGGTTCAAACATTGAGGAAGAAGCCATGAAAGAGTATTTTCCAAGATCGTTCTTGATATTATCCCTGATAAAATTGAAATTCAAATCGGTCATTTGATTGTTAATCTCTTCATAAGCTTCATTGATTTCAGCATCAAGGCTGTCGTTCATAGTGCCGGAAGACATGGCAGTGTTATAACGTTCAACTACCTCTCTGATATTTTTACCCAGATCACGTTGTTTCAACCTTAAGTCAGTGTACGCCTCGTTCACTTTACTACCTTTTACCGTGACAACGGAGTCGAAAGTCACTTTTAACTTGCCCGGTTCAATCAACACCGGTATTCTGCTTTCCTGCCTGGGGTTCACACTCTCATCCAGCAAAATAAACCGAAGCATGGTTGTATCGGCCACACCTGAGAAAGTGAACTTCCCGTTCTGTACCACTGCCGTATCGATGGGGATCATCGCATCCTCTGTCATCTGCTGCATAAAAACCTGTGTACCTTCATAAGCCTCATCGGCTATTGATCCATCGATCGCATATTCTTTGCTGTTCTGACATGACAGTACCACAGCTGCCATTATGAATAGATAAATAATTTTTTTCATCTTACTTTTAATTTATAATTAAACAGGGCAAAGATATGTAAAATGCATGTAAATGACAGTAATTTAGCGTTTTTTTTGTACATTGACAATAAACAGGCCCACAACACGTTTTTAATATACCAAAAAAAGCAGTTATGAGCCTCTATATAACCAGGAACATACTCCTTCTCAGGAGGTATGCAAAGAATGAAAAAGCACCTTCCGGGCATTCACTCAATATTATCATGCAAGTTGCCAGGAACAGCTATTGGGAGAAAAGACTTCTTATACCTGATAAATTACTCTTTAAAAGCTGACAGCCGGCACTTCAGCATGGATAATACAGAGTAAAAAAATGCTTCTTTTTTGGGAGTGAATATTTTTATCTATCTTTGAGAAGATAAACTTTAACAGCATGAGCACAATTGTAGCCCCGTCGCTGTTGGCGGCCGATTTTCTGAATCTGGAAAGAGATATTGAAATGCTTAACAGAAGTGAGGCAGACTGGATCCATCTGGACATAATGGATGGGGTATTCGTGCCCAACATCTCTTTCGGATTCCCGGTGATCAACCTCCTGAAAAAGGCAACACAAAAGCCGCTGGATGTCCACTTAATGATTGTCCAACCAGTGAAATTTATCGATGAAATAGCAGCAGCAGGTGCTGCCTATATGAATGTTCATCTGGAAGCCTGCGTTCATTTGCACCGGGTGGTACAGGAGATCAGAAATAAAGGAATGAAACCGGCTGTCACACTCAACCCCCATACGCCGGTAACACTCCTCGAGGAGATTCTACCCGACCTGGAGATGGTATTGCTTATGTCAGTCAATCCCGGATTCGGCGGTCAGCAATTCATTGAGGGTACTGTGAGAAAAGTAGCCCAACTTAAAGAGATGATCCTGAAACAGCACACTTCCACATTGATTGAGGTGGATGGCGGGGTCAATCTTGAGACAGGCAGAAAGCTTGTAGACGCCGGTGCTGACGTACTTGTTGCCGGCAGTTATGTTTTCAATTCAGAGGATCCGGCAGAGACCATACGCATGTTGCGGGCATTATAAACTACTTCCCTGATGACTTGCGTCTGCAACTTATTTATTTTCACTGCCGCACAGAGATGATGTCGTTCTTTTTAGCAGGTAAAAATGAACGAATTGATCGGAAAAACACCCTTCTTTCGCCTCCTGCTACCGGTGATCGCCGGTATAGCAGCAACGACTCTTTTACCCGGCTGCACTCCTCTCATCCCATTTCTCAAACTGCCGGGGCTCACACTGATGATGCTTTCTTTCATCATCGCAGAAAAAAAGCATTACAGATTCAGATGGTTTTTTGGCGCTGGTCTTTTTCTTTATCTCTTTTCTCTTTCGGCAGTTCAATACCGTGAACATGAAAAGCGTGTGCTCTTTTCCTTCCCCGCCGGCGAACAAAGCTACGTAGCCACGATTCTGGATATTCCTGAAGTGAAGCGCCGCTCCATAGCCTGTAATGTGAAAACAGCTCCTCCCTACGGGAAAAAGATCGTTTTATATCTGGCGCAGACCGAGGAAGCACGAATGCTGCTTCCTGGTGATGAGATTCTCTTTTCTGCAAGGTTGCAGCGTTTTCATAATTTTGGTAACCCGGATGATTTCGATTATGTCCGTTTCATGAAAATCAAAGGGTTCTCCGCTTCAGCCTATGTACCGGCTAAAAACTGGCTGAAAACCGGAAGAGAATCCCGTACAGTACCCATTGTGGCGCAAAGAATCCGGGGTAAAGCACTGACTTTGTTACGCTTGCACGTTCCTGATGAAGATTCATATGCATTTATCTCTGCCATAACCCTCGGATATAAAGCCTATCTCTCCGACGACCTGCAGGATGCCTTCCGCGCTTCCGGAACGGCACATATACTGGCTGTCAGCGGGTTGCATGTGGGTATTATTTATATGATCATCAATCTGATGTTTTCATTCCTGGGAAAAGAGGGGAAGCTTTATACTCTTCGCCAATGGCTCGTGATATGCGTACTATGGGCGTATGTATTCATGGCAGGGATGTCAACCTCCATTATCAGGGCAGCCATCATGCTCACGATATTTTGTCTGGGCAGAATGAAGCATCAAAGAGGATTTACCTTTAATACGCTGGCTGCAGCGGCATTTTTGATTCTTATCTTCCGGCCGCTGAGTCTTTTTGACGTAAGTTTTCAAATGAGTTTCGGTGCTGTTTTTGCCATTCTTTATTTTCAACCAAAAATGCAGGCACTCTACGTTCCTAAAAACAGAGTTGTGAAATATATCCTGGATCTCTTCACGGTATCCACCGCAGCGCAATTGGGTGTTTTCCCTTTGGTACTTTACTATTTCGGTACCTTCCCTACTTATTTCTTTCTCACCAACCTGCTTGTGGTTCCTATCGTTGGCATCATCATGTATGCAACCCTCCCTTTGACTGTTCTGGGCATATTCGGGTTCTTTGAAACAGGGTTCATCGGCTTGCTGCAGGATATTATCAGAACAACAGTGATCATACTCACAGAGCTAACACTGCGAATTGTATATATTTCCGAGACACTCCCCTTTGCACAGCTTTCGGGCAGGCATCTCTCATTTTTTCAACTGATACCGCTCCTTTTATTTGTCTATCTTATTGCCGGGTTCATATACACACATCGCCCCAGATACCTCATCATCTCTCTGGTAATGGTTTTTACGTATCATCTCTCCATCACATACGAAAAGATCACAAACACACCCACACAACTTGTCATCTTTAATAGCCCTGGAACCAGTGAAATAGGCCTGTATGACCATCATAAACGGCATATCCTGGTCGTACCTGAAAATGGCTTTCTTCCACACCCTGTCAAATCAATCTTCAGACTGTCAGACGGTTCTTTGAATAATTATGTGGCTGCGTCTTCATTTCCATTAGACATACTCATCCTTTCACAGTACAGTTATTTCGATATGGAACAACTTCTGATGATATTCAATCCTGCTGTGATTGTCCTGGACAGTTCACTTCCCCGTGCTGCAGCTGACAGAATGAAAAAAGATTGCAATCGCCCGGACATCGGAATACATGATGTGACTCAAAACGGAGCCTTATCCGTAAATTTTTAGTACTTTTGCCCCTTATCATCAAAAGTATACAGTTAAAAAATGAAGTTTACAGAATCTCTCTCCGATACAATCCCTCCACAGAAAGTGGAAGAAATTATGGCATCGATAGAACGATCCGAAAAGATCGTCATCACGACCCATCTCTCCCCCGATGGAGACGCGTTGGGTTCATCACTCGCATTGTACCATTATCTTAAAAACAGGGGATTGAATGCAAGAATTATCGTCCCTAACTCCTTCCCCAATTTTCTGAAATGGATGAAGGGAGCCAATGAGATTGATATTTATGAATATAACCCTGCAGCTGCAAAACATATTCTCTCCAATGCCGATTTGATCTTCTGCCTCGATTACAATATCTCTAAAAGAGTCGGTGATATGGGCACTGCACTCGAGACATCGACTGCAAAAAAAATACTGATTGACCATCACCTTTCACCGGGAGAAGATTTTGATGTTATCGTCTCTCACCCCGGGATATCATCCACTAGTGAACTCATTTTCAGGCTTCTCTTTCAGGCAGGCAAATATGAGACACTCACCCGGGCAGAAGCAGAATGCATCTATTGCGGCATGATGACTGACACCGGCGGATTCACCTATAACTCGAGTGATCCGGAGATCTTCGAGATCATCAGCCTCCTTTTACGGAAAAATGTGGACAAGGATGCGATTTATTCACAGGTGTTTCACAACTACTCCGCTGATCGTTTTCGTTTGCTGGGGTTCACTTTGTCGCAGCGCATGGAGGTATACCCCGAGTTACACTCCGCGCTGATACACCTCACCAGAGAGGACCAGGCTCCATTCCGTTTCAGTAAAGGTGATACCGAAGGATTTGTCAATTATCCGCTCAGCATCAAAAATATTATCTTCTCAACATTCATCCGTGAGGATGAGGGGGTGATAAAACTCTCTTTTCGTTCACAAAAATCATTTCCCTGCAACGAGTTTGCAGCTGAATTCTTTAATGGAGGGGGCCACCTGAATGCCTCCGGGGGTGAATTTTACGGAACATACCAAGAAGCACTTAACACCTACTCCAGGGGACTTAAGAAGTATGAGGAGAAACTGAAAGAGGCGAACAAAGAACTTTAACCCATTTTTAAGAATAGATAATGTTTATTTCAGTGGAAGTGCTCTATTTTTAATGCAGATTGTGTACTTTTGTACTCCATTCCAATTATATGACATAGAAAATGAAAAAAATAATTGCTTTAATTACAACGCTCACAGCCCTTCTGATGCTAGCCTCCTCCTGTCAGGACCGCAAGACTTATGTAGACTATCTGAAGGATGAATCCAGGGCGATTGATCTGTTCATATCAAAGCATAATCTGAACATCCTTGATGCTTTTCCCGAAGATGGGCAGTTCGGAGATAACGACTTTTATAAAGACGAGAACACGGGTGTCTATTTTAATATTATTGATGTAGGTGACATCACGCAGAATCTTCAGTGGAAAGAAGAGGTCTATGTTCGTTTCAGAGGGTTACAATACATCATGACAGATGATACCACAACCTATACCAACTTCAAAAGTGTCTTTCCTGAAGAGATTGTGTTCGTCGGTCCGGTAAATTCCACCACCAAGGCTAATTACAGCACACCCGGATGGGTAGTACCCCTGGCATATGTGGGTCATAACGGGAAAGCGAAAATGATCATCCCGTTCGACATGGGGTCATCATACGACAAATCACAGTATCAACCCACCTATTATGACCTTGTACTATATAAGTTCGAAAGTCACTATTAATGGTATGGTCTCTTCTGACACATAAGCATAGATGAAGTAGAATTTACCTGTTTAATGCCTCATATTTTTTGACTCAGTAAATAACCGATAAAGAAGAATCCTCATGACATTGATCAAATCCATATCCGGCATCAGAGGAACCATTGGCGGTGAAGCAGGTGAAAACCTTACTCCACTCGATATTGTCAAGTTTACAGCTGCTTACGCTTCATTCATCAAAACATCAACACAGGAGAAAAGACCCCGGATAGTGGTTGGTCGCGATGCCCGTATCTCCGGAGCGATGGTACACCGTATCATCACCGGCACACTGTCGGGGATGGGATGTGATGTAACTGATATTGGTATGGCCACCACACCCACCACCGAAATCGCGGTTACGAAAGAGGATGCATCCGGGGGTATCATCATCACGGCAAGTCATAACCCGAAACAATGGAATGCGCTGAAGCTGTTAAACAGCAGAGGCGAGTTTCTCAATGCCGGTGAGGGAGCAGAGATTCTTCGTATTGCCGATACGGAGGAGTTTTCATTTTCATCGGTCGACGACCTAGGCATGATCATCCAGAAGCAATACCTCCACGAACATATTCAATCGGTGTTGTCTCTTGCACTGGTTGATAAGGATGCCATCAGGGCAGCCAATTTCCGTGTCGCCATTGATTGTGTGAACTCCGTTGGTGGAACCGCCATCCCTGAATTGCTTTACGCTTTGGGTGTGAAGGAAATTTTCAAGCTCCACTGCGCCCCACACGGCAATTTCGCCCATAATCCCGAACCACTGCCTCAGCATCTTACCGAGCTCTCGTCACTCACACGAAGCTCCAAAGCAGACGTAGGCTTCGCTGTTGATCCTGATGTGGACCGTTTGGCTGTTTATTGTGAAGATGGTGAACCCTTTGGTGAAGAGTATACACTTGTAGCCGTTTCAGACTATATCCTGCAACATACACCCGGCAACACGGTCTCTAACCTCAGCTCAAGCCGTGCACTGAGGGATGTCACCCTTGAAAGAGGCGGTGAATATCAGGCTGCTGCTGTGGGAGAGGTGAATGTGGTCGCCAAAATGAAAGAGGTCAATGCCGTAATTGGCGGTGAAGGAAACGGAGGCATTATCTATCCTGCATCGCATTACGGTCGTGATGCACTCGTTGGTATCGCACTGTTTCTGACATATATGGCCAAATCGGGTAAGAGCCCGTCACAACTGAAACAATCCTACCCACTCTATTATATGGCTAAACAGAAGATTGAACTGACGCCTGATATAAACACTGACAGCGTGCTGGAGAAGATGAAAGAGAAATTCAGCCATCAGCAGGTAACAGATATCGACGGTGTGAAGATTGATTTTGCCGATAAATGGGTTCATCTGCGTAAATCAAATACCGAGCCAATCATCCGCATATATTCTGAAGCACGTTCTCAGCAAGAAGCTGAAGAGATTGGTAAACAGATCATAGATATGATCAGAGAGCTTGCGTAGATACGTAACTCAACGCGCTATTTTATTGCATTTCATTTGCCACTTCATCCTCTTGACGTGGCATTTGAGTTAGATAACAAATAAGTTTGAGAAGGGAATGAAAGACATATTGGTAAGTCGCGATGATATTCGAAGGCTGCACCCTGTTTTTCGGGGGAAGCATGGAGACAAGATTATTGACTTTGGTATTAAGGTCTCTGCGTTGCAAGTACCCAATGATATCTATGACCGTTCCAAACATCTTACCGGGCCTGCCTTCTGTAAAGATGTACTGGATAAACTAGGCATAATACGTACCGTTAAGAATGCGGGAGTACTGGACGAATTTAAAGATAAATCGTTCATCACTGTCTCCAATCATGCTTACGGCCATATCGACGGGATAGCAGTCATTGAGACTGTTGGCAGCCGTGTAGAGAATTACAGAATGATGGTAAACGTCTTTCTAAGCCTTATCGATACCATGGCTGATAACTTCATCTCGGTTAATCCGATGAAAAATTCCGACAAAAAGGGTATCACCTATGCCGGCATACGGGAAAGTATTGCCCATTTAAGAGAGGGTCATTCTCTGGGTTTTTTCCCTGCCGGGGCCGTATCCAATATGCATGTGAGGCGAGGAAGATTGATCATAGAAGATCAGGACTGGCAGCCTGCAGCACTTAAGATCATTCAAAAAACAAAAGTACCGGTCATTCCCATACATATCTCCGGCCACAACAGCTGGTCGTTTTATTTTTCAAAGATCTTCGGATGGCAGGTACGCAACCTCAGGTTATGCCATGAGCTATACAACAAAAGAGGGAAGGAGATGGTTATCACCCTGGGTGATCCGATTATGCCAAGGGAGTTTGACCAATTTGAGGGCAACATACCCCAATTAGGTGAATACCTCAAAGGCAGAACCTATCTCTTAGGTGAGAAGTAAATAAATTCTTATCTTTGAATTATTAAAACTAATCAGTCAGCACATTTATGGCAAAGCACTCACTACAACAAGTCAAGCAACGTTTTGGTATCATTGGCAATACTCCCGAGTTGGATCGTGCCATTGATGTAGCTTTGCAGGTGGCTCCTACCGATCTGTCGGTGCTTATTACCGGTGAGAGTGGTACCGGTAAAGAGAATTTCCCGCAAATTGTGCATCAATACAGCAAGCGTAAGCATGGTCCCTATTTCGCGATCAATTGCGGTTCTATTCCTGAGGGCACCATAGATTCAGAACTTTTCGGTCATGAGAAAGGCTCGTTCACCGGTGCAACCGGCAGTCGTAAGGGATATTTTGAAGTGGCGAACGGCGGAACGCTGTTCCTCGATGAGGTGGGAGAGTTGCCAATGTCCACTCAGGCACGTCTGCTGCGTGTGCTTGAAAGCGGTGAGTTTATCAAGGTAGGATCCTCACAGGTGGAGAAGAGTGACGTACGCGTTGTGGCTGCCACCAATATGGATATGGTGAAGGGAGTGGAGAAAGGGAAATTTCGCGAAGATCTCTATTATCGGCTTAATTCTGTCCCCATCCGCATACCACCCTTACGTGACCGTAAAGATGATATCCCTCTCCTGTTTCGTAAATTTACCGGTGATTGTGCGGAGAAATATATGATGCCACCCATCACACTCACCGATGATGCCAGGGAGATATTAAAAAGCTATCGCTGGCCCGGCAATATCCGCCAGTTGAAAAACATCACTGAGCAGATATCCATCATAGAACAGGAACGGGTAATCACCCTCGATATACTTAAGAAATATCTGCCCTATAACGAAGTAGGGATGATTCCCGTCTCTGTATCGCAGTTTCAGGACTCAGAGCATAAATCATTCGCCAATGAGCGGGAGATATTGTATCAGGTTCTCTTCGATATGAAGAAAGATATTACCGACCTGAAGCAGGTAGTGAAGAATATTGTGGAAGAGTCGGGACAACGCCCTGCACCTTACGACTCCTCCTCCACAATGCAATCACCATCGATCATGCCGAATGATCACACAAGAGTGTCTGTTCCCATGAAATATGAGCCACTACCAAAGAAAATAACCATCGATGAATCTGACCGAAACGATATTCAGGACGCCACAGAATATGAAGAGAGTGCTTTATCCATCAGTGAGGTTGAGAAAGAGATGATTATGAAAGCATTGGATCGCCACAAGGGCAAGAGAAAACTGGCCGCCAACGATTTGGGCATCTCGGAGCGTACATTGTACCGCAAGATTAAGGAATACAGTCTGGAAGGCTGATGATAATTGAAGATTATGAAAAAAACAGTGCTCCTTCTCACAATGATATTGCTGGTCAGCTCCTGCAGAATGTCATACACGTTCAGAACAGCTTCTATTGATTATGACCTTACCAAAACACTATCCATTGGTCACTTCATCAACCAGGCACCGTTGGTATACCCCCCTCTCGAACAAAGATTTAATGAGGAGATGAAAGATATGTTCACCCGCAATACAAGGTTGCAGCTTGTCAACCAGAACGCCGACATGGAGATTGAGGGTGAGATAGTGGGATATGAGCTTACCCCAATGGCGGTGCAGGAGGATGCGTTTGCATCAGAAACAAAGCTTACGCTGACGGTAAGGATGCGCTTTAGAAACAATAAACTGGATGTCCCGGAAATTGAGGAGAGACTCTCCGCCAACCGCAACTTCTCAAGTAATACCGTGTTCGACACAGTACAGGATCAACTGATCAATGAACTTATAGAAGAGATTGTAGATCAGATATTCAACTCCACCATGGCAAACTGGTAATTCAATGGAAAGGGAAAATCTGTACAAACTGATAGGAGATACTGCTTTATTGGATCTGTCCACCTTAAATGAGCTTGAGAAAGTGGTGAAAGAGTACCCCTATTTCCATACTGCCCGTCTTTTATATACCAAAAACCTGGATCACACCAACAATGAACAGTATGGCAATGAACTGGGGAAGAGTGCTGTATTATGTGCTGACAGAAGAAAACTATTCTACCTGATCTATCGGGAAAACTACCAGCGGTTCCTGGAAGAACCTGAAAGAAATCCTTCAGATAACAAGGACAGAACGGAGGCGTTGCTTGACTCGTTTCTTACCTCCCTTCCTGAAAGCGAGATGACAGACACCACCATTGCCGATGCGGGCATGAACATTGTTGCAAGCGACTATCTCTCCTATCTTGATTCCCTGGGTGAACAGAACTCAGGTGATCATCCTGAGAGTCAAAAACTACAACACCAGGATATTATCGATGCTTTCATTGAAAAAGCCTCGTCTGATACAATCTTCACACCCGGTGAAGCACCTGCGCCATCAAACAGCCAACATAAAGTGAATGTAGAGGTTGGCAATGAATTTCTGACCGGGACACTCGCCCGTATCTACATCAAACAGAAAAAATATTCACAGGCACTTACAATTATTAAACGATTAAGTTTGAATTTTCCAAAAAAAAGTGCTTACTTTGCCGACCAAATTCGTTTCTTGGAATATTTGATTGCCAACGAACGTTTTCGTAAAGCAGGGGAAGAATAAATAAGTATGTTTCGCCGGGCACAGAAAACGAGTCAATTAAAATAAAAGACTAAAAACTAATAAGATATGTATATTTTTATCACTATTCTCATCTTGCTTGCATCTATACTGATGATCCTTGCCGTTTTGGTACAGAAATCGAAAGGTGGAGGTCTGGCAAGCGGATTTTCATCATCGAACCAGATTATGGGTGTGCGGAAAACAACCGATTTCCTGGAGAAATTCACATGGACGCTGGCCGGCATCGTGATTGTATTGAGCATCCTTACAGCCAAATTCACAGCATCCAATACAAATGCTCCGCAATCACAGGTGGAAGTGCAACAACCTGCACCACTCAACCCGACAACAGCTCCCGATGTGACACCTCCCATGCCCATTCCTTCTCAGATGCCTGTACCGGAAGAAGGAACACCTACAGAATAATCTTGTTTTCGTATAAGAATGAAGAAAGAAGTTGGATTTATTTTCAGCTTCTTTTTTTGCATTTTTAAACCTATTCTTTCTTGCTCTGTCTATAGTGAGGTCTCCCGGTCATCATTATATAGTATCAATATGAAAAAATGCTGTTTCCTCCTGCTTTTATTGTTTCCTCTAATCACTTCAGCACAGGTGATCACCTATGACACCATCAGGGTGCCCCCGAACGATGAAAGGAATATCTATCGTCATCAACAGCCTCAAAACAGCCTCAGCGAACGGGAGCCATACACTCCGCAAGGAAGATATATCACAGACGAGAAACCTGCATCATTTGACAGAAGCAAATTACGTTTTGGAGCCGACCTGGGCTTATCACTAAGCAGGAATTACACACGTCTGGGTCTTGGTCCGCAGGTGGGATACCAGTTTAACAACTATTTCATGGCAGGCGCAGGAATTAAATACTACTATACCAAAGCTGTAACAACCAATTATGTCATAAAGAATAATTTACTTGGTGCAAACCTGTTCGGTTACCTCTATCCCACAAGATTTATCACTGCATTTGTTCAGCCCGAATTAAACTATATCAGGTCTGTCCTGACCGTGAAAGCAGATGATAACAGGGAATTAAGCAGTGGAATGGTGCCGGCACTGGTGGTGGGTGCCGGGCTACGGCTGGGAAGATCGCACATTACGCTGAATTATGATCTGGTGCAACATGTCAACTCTCCTCATCCCAACGGATTTTACCTCGGCATATCGGCATTCTTTTAAAACGGTCTTCATAGAGCACGTTCTACCGGAATACGATATCCCGCACAATAGGAGCTTCGGCGTGATCGTTTAACTTCTTTATCAACTCCTCCTTGTTCATGATAAGCTCAGCACGGAGAACAGCCGAGGAGAGCTGTACATAGAGCACGTTATGGCTGAAGTAGACATTCCTGGTATATTGCGAAACACCCTCACCCAGCACTTCACGCCATCCCCGAACAGCACGATGTTCGGCCAGTTTCAGCTTCAGGCTGCTATTTTCATCGAAAAAGTCCGAAAGTGCATCAGACAGGGGTTGGGCATTTTTTTTCAACATATCGTATTAATCAGTCATCAGGTTTATTTCTCCGTCAATCACGGAATAGATATGTGAATTGTTATCTGTTCGCTCCAGGATCCTGTCGAGTGACTCTCTGTTGGTATCCGACAGGAAGATCTGTCCGAATTCAGGACCTGAAACAAGCTTTACTATCTCTTCAACCCTGTTTGCATCCAACCGGTCGAAAATATCATCAAGCAATAGAATAGGGGTGGTATGACCCGTCTTAAGAAGGAAATGGAACTGTGCCAGCTTCAGCGATACGAAATAGGTTTTGTTCTGTCCCTGCGATCCCACTTTTTTTATGGGAAAGCCATCGAGCAGCATCTCCAGCTCATCGCGATGAATACCCGTGGTTGTGTGGCCAATAGCGATATCACGCTGTCGGTTATTCTGAAGCATGTCCCGGAAGTCAGTATCGTTGAGTTGAGAGATATAATCGAAAGAGACTTGCTCACCCGATTGACTGATGCGTGTATAAAACTCATTGAAGATGGGTGTAAACGCATCAATAAAAGCTTTTCTTCTTTGATGAATGAAGATACCATCATCAATCATCTGATCCTCCCATAGCTCAAGCAGTGTGAAATCGATGTAATCATTCTCATTTTTCAGCAACACGTTCCTTTGCTGTAATGCTTTTGTATACCTCACCAGAGCACGCAGATATTCCTTGTCAAACTGAGAGATGGCCAGATCCATAAATTTTCTCCTGCTTTCACTTACACCGGTAATCAGTTCATTGTCAGCCGGCGAAATCATCACAAGTGGTATTAACCCTATATGATCGGAAAGACGTTCATACTCCTTCTTGTTACGCTTAAACTGCTTCTTCTGCCGTCGCCGTATACCGCTGTAAATCTCCTCTTGTCTCTCATTCTCGAACTCATACCTTCCCTGCAGCATGCATACATCTGCCTCATGATTGATAATCTGAGAATCGATGGGATTGGTATAACTTTTACAGAATGAGAGATAATAGACCGCATCCAGCAGGTTGGTTTTCCCCATCCCGTTGTTGCCTATAAAGCAGTTAATCTTCGGCGAGAGCTGTAGCTCTGCCTGTTGAAGATTCTTATAGTTGATTATAGAGAGTTCTTTTAAAATCATTATTCCTCTATCAATAAGAGTCGCTGAAGGTCTTCAGGAGAGATATTCATCTTCAGCCTGCCCTGCGAAGCAAATGAGATCTTACCTCTCTCCTCAGAAACAATAATCACCTTGGCATCGGTCTCCTGTGATATGCCCAGGCCCGCCCTGTGCCTTAACCCAAGGTGCTTCGGGATATTCGGGTTCTGTGAGATGGGGAGGATGCATCCTGCAGCTTTAATCTTTTGACCTACAACAATCATTGCCCCGTCATGCAGGGGACTGTTCTTGAAAAATATATTTTCTATCAGACGTGATGATATATCGGCATTCACGATCTCACCGGTCTGTTCATATAACCCCAGATGGATGTCACCCTGTATCGCAATAAGTGCACCTGTATTGGTTTTTGACATGTTCATACAGGCGAGCACAATAGCCGTGAGGTAGGAATTGTCGTTTTTCTGCTTATCGTTGGGGAAAAATAATTTCGAGATAAAATTCCATCCTTTCTTTGAACCGAGAGACATTAAAAAGCGCCTTATTTCATCCTGAAAAAGTATCACCAGCAGGAAAAGGCCCACACTTACAAACTGGTCGAGGATAGAACCCAGCAACACCATGTTGAAAACACGCGAGACAAGGATCCAGATCAACATAAAAACAAGAATCCCCACAAAGAGAGGACGCATCCCGGAGATCTTCACCAACCTGAACAGATAGAACAGGAGCAAAGCCACCAGCACAACATCAATGAAATCTTTAAGTCCAAAATGTGCAAACATACTTCATGCGTTTATTTATCGAATCCCGCTAACTTGTCCACAATCTTAACACATTCCACGGCCTCTTTCACATCATGTACACGCAGGAAGGATGCACCTGAAAGAAGAGCTACGGTATGAAGAACGGATGTACCGTTCAGGCTCTCCTCCGGTGAGGATCCAATCAACTTGTAGATCATCGATTTTCTCGATATCCCCACAAGAATCGGTTCATCAAAGATATGAAAATATTTCAGATAAGCCATCAATTCATAGTTTTGCTCCAGGGTTTTACTAAACCCAAAACCGGGATCAATGATCACATCATTTACCCCAAGCATGTTCAGCATTGCTTTCTTTTCGGAGAAGTAATACCAAATATCCTGAATGAAGTTGTCATAATCAGTGAACTGCTGCATTGTTTGCGGTACACCACGCATATGCATGAGAATATAGGGAACATTAAGCTCTCCCATTACTGCAAACATCCGTGGATCTATCTCACCTCCTGAAATATCATTGATGATGTTTACACCATACTCCTCCACCGATTGTTTTGCCACATCAGCATGAAAGGTATCCACTGAAAGGATGGTATGCGGAAACTCATTACGTATAGTTCTCAGTGCGGGCATCAGCCTTTCAGCCTCCTCAGCTGCTGTGAGAAAATGGGACGAGGGAGTGGTTGATTGTGCACCGATATCAATGATCGTACCTCCTTCATCTATAATCTGTCCACATCTGTTCACAATCTCCGTCACCGACTGTTTCCTGCTGCCTGAAAAGAAGGAATCGGGTGTGATATTCACTATCCCCATCACCCTGGGCGTGGACAAATCGAGTAAAGTTCCCTGTATGTTTATCGTTTTTCCCAACCTGTTTTCCTTTTTTTTATTCCTTCGATATAATTTGATTTTTCGATTGATTTTTTTTTGCGGCTGAAAGCTTATAGCTTATAGCTTTTTTTTTAAAGTACCGACGCCGGATCACGATCAGGGTAGTCCACAGTGAAATGCAATCCTCTGCTCTCCTTGCGCGCCATCGCCTGCTTGATGACCATATAGCCCACCTTGATGATATTACGCAATTCACAGATATCACGTGACACCTCTGAGCGATGGAAGAAATCTTCGGTCTCGCGGTAGAGGATATTCAACCTGTCCATGGCACGTCGCAGACGTAGATCGGATCGTACAATACCTACATAAGATGACATCAGCTGTCCTACCTCCTTGTAGCTCTGAGTGATAAGCACCATCTCTTCCGGAGACCCGGTTCCCTCTGCATTCCATGCAGGAATATCCTCCCTGAACGGAAATTGTTTGAAAAGAGGAAGTGAGTGTCGGGCAGCTGCATCGGCAAACACCACCGCTTCGATGAGTGAGTTCGATGCCAGCCTGTTCGCACCGTGAAGTCCGGTGCAGGCACACTCTCCATTGGCATAGAGACGGCTGATGCTTGTGGCACCATCCAGATTAACCCTTATACCCCCGCAAAGATAATGTGCTGCGGGAGCAACAGGGATCATCTCTCTGGTAATATCGATTCCAAACGAGAGGCATTTCTCATAAATCCCGGGAAAATGAACTCTTGTCTCCTCCGCATGCTTGTGCGTCACATCCAGATAGACATGGTCATCACCACGCTCCTTCATCTCCGTGTCGATGGCACGGGCAACAATATCACGCGGAGCAAGTGATCCACGTTCGTCATATTTGTGCATAAATTCTTTCCCGTCCAACGTTTTCAGTATGCCGCCATAACCTCTCATTGCTTCGGTGATGAGAAATGAAGGCCTCGCACCGGGATGGTATAATGCCGTGGGATGAAACTGCACGAACTCCATCCCTTTTATTTCACCTTTGGCACGCGCAACCATTGCAATACCATCTCCCGTGGCAACCAGCGGGTTGGTCGTTGTCTGATATACAGAACCGACACCACCGGTAGCCATCATCGTAACGCGTGAAAGGAATGTTTCTATCTCGTTGGTATCCTGATCGAGGATATAGGCGCCGTAACATTCAATGCCGGGTGTATGCCGTGTAACCACCTGTCCCAGGTGATGCTGCGTGAGTATCTCAATGGCAAAATGATTGTCATACACATCAATATTCGGATGATTACGGATGGTATCAATCAGGCTGACCTGTATCTCAGCACCTGTGCTGTCTTTATGATGAAGTATACGAGATTCTGAATGGCCTCCCTCGCGGTGAAGGTCGAAGTTACCCTTCTCATCCTTATCGAAATCCACCCCCCAGCTAATCAGCTCTTTAATCTGTGCAGGTGCCTCCCTCACCACTTTCTCCACCACCTGAGCATCACATAGCCCACCACCGGCATCCAGTGTGTCGGAGATATGTTTCTCAAAATTATCCCATGGGTTGGTCACGGATGCTATTCCACCCTGTGCATAAAAAGTGTTGGCATCTTCAAGCGAGTTCTTTGCGACTATCGCTACCCGGCCGTGCTTTGCCACTTTAAGGGCAAAGCTCATTCCGGCGATGCCGGAGCCAATTACCAGAAAATCGTATCTCTGAACCATTTTCTCTCTAATAGATTAATATGGTACAAATTTAATGAATAATTGCGGTTTTAACTGCACAAAACAGTAATTTCACACACCTGTTGGCATATTTGATACCCCATCGGCAGAAAATGAAAACAAAGTTAAAATCAGCCCAATAATTTGTTATTATAATCCAATTTGTTTTCTTTGTAGAGTGTATGAAAGTGGCTCTTTCACATCCACATATTCGATGAAACGAGCAGGTGAAACATCATTCATTATAACGTAAATTGATCATGTCCTCACCTGCAAACCTCTTTTTTTTCACGGCACAAACAGATAGACCTCTGCTGCCCCGCTTAAGATTTATGTTCCGTATACCTTGATGTAAATAATAATTTAATCGTATGAAAAACTTATCGTTCATTCTGATTTTATTTTGTCTTTCATCTTCACTGAGTATCTATTCTGTGAATATAGAAATGCAGCAAAACCCTACGCTGGTACTTAGAGGAAGGGTACTGGGTGGCGACACAAAAGAGCCGATGGTCAATGCGAGCATCTCAGTTCATCAGGAGAGTGTTTCAAGTGTAACCAATCAGGATGGCTACTTTTCCATACGTGTTCCTGTCTCCGCACAAAATTCAGTACTTACCATACGTCATCTTGGGTATGAGAATAAGGAAATACCAATCAACACTCTGATTGACAACCCCAACAACCATATCACGCTGACACCCTCACCCATCGAGTTAAGTGAAATCCTGGTTGTTTCCGGCGACGGAGTCAACCTGGTGCGTGAAGCATTGCAACGCATACCTGAGAACTATCCGTCGGACCCCAACATGATGGTTGCTTTCTATCGCGAGTCAATAGAGAAGGGGTCAAACTACATCTCTCTGGTTGAGGCAGTACTTGATGTGTACAAAGCATCCTACAGGTCCTACAGCAACGACCAGGCACGGATATATATTGGAAGGAAAGCCACTGACATATCCCCCCGTGATACTGTTTTATTGAAGTTCCAGGGTGGTATAAGTGACGCCCTGATGCTCGATATTGCCAAAAATCCGGAAGTGGTCTTCGGCACTGATGGGGCGGAATATAGTTTTCACATCGAAGGGTTGATCAACATTAACAACAAACCTCACTACATCATTTCCTTTAATCCTAACCAGGGCATTGAAGAGATTCTCTTTAGGGGAAGTATTTATCTGGATGCCGAGTCACTAGCCTTTGCGCGCATGGAGTTCAACATGAATGTGGAAGACCGGAAAGATGCAACCAGTATTTTTATCAGAAGAAAACCCCGTAAAATGCGTGTGGAGGTAAAAGAGGCACATTACGTGGTGGACTATATTGAGAATGACGGGAAGTGGTATTTCAATTACAGCAGTACCGAAGTGGAATTTCGCGTGAGGTGGACCAACCGGTTCTTTGGCTTGTTTGCCACATCCTATATTATCGGGTCGGAAATGGCTGTCACTGACAGGTACAACGACAATGTGGTTAAGTTTCCCCGCAGTGAACGTATCCGTTCCACAGATGTGATTGCCGAGCGCGTGGAGTACTTCCTCGATCCCTTCTTCTGGGGTGACTATAACGTGATTGAACCCGATCAGCAAATCACTGAAGCTATTAAACGACTGAGTGGTAAATTAAGACGAAGAACTGAATAAAAAGAGAAAACTGTTTGTAAATATAATTTTTAGGCGTATCTTTGCCTCCCAAAAGTTTTTTTAAACGTAATATTTTACAAACAAGTATGTATTTAGATTCTACCAAAAAGAAAGAAATCTTTGCAAAACACGGAACGTCTAACACTGATACCGGCTCACCAGAAGCGCAGATAGCATTGTTTTCATACCGTATTTCGCACTTGACTGGACATTTAAAGTCAAACAGAAAAGATTATAACACGGAAAGAGCATTGAGGATTTTAGTAGGTAAACGTCGTCGTTTACTTGATTACCTGGTCGAAACAGATATTGAAAGATATCGTGCAATTATCAAAGAATTGGGTATCAGAAAATAATTTTCTCAGTATTAAAAACAGAAGAGGGTAGAAACAGTGTTCTATCCTCTTTTTTGATTTAAGATGCAATGTTCAATCTAACAGTATTATAAGGACTTCATGCAAAGACAAGATGCTTCATAACTATGTTTTATAATATGTTTTTTTATTTTGCACTGTCAGAATAGTCCGCTATCTTTGTATCGATAACCTAAAACAATCTTTTTTACCTTAATGCTGATACCACGTTAACCAATACAAAAGAGGCCTTCTCGTTCGAGGTGGCCTCTTTTCTTATTTGGTAAAAGAACCGTTAGGCTGTTTTAATTTTTTGTGCGGATATATTCGGTTGCGCTAAGTGCGGCAATCGTACCATCACTCACAGCAGTAGTCACCTGGCGGTAACGTTTCGCCACACAGTCGCCCGCTGCGAATACACCGGGCAAACTGGTTCTCATTTCCTGATCGACTACGAATTCGCCACGCTCGTTGGTCTTCACGACCCCCTCAAAAGCTTCCGTATTGGGTATGTAGCCAATAAAGACAAAGACACCATCGGTCTCCAGGATTGTTAACGCACCCGTTTTGAGCTGTTCTATCTGCACATTTTGCAGCGTTCCGTTTCCCACATAGGCACGCAGCTCCGACTCCATGATAAAGTTGATTTTGGGATTGCGCTCAGCCTCTTCTACTGCATGGGCAAAAGCCTGAAAATGATCAAACTGATGCACGATGGTGACATGTGATGCGAAATGAGTGAGTGTGACCGCCTCTTCCAGGGCGGAGTTACCTCCTCCCACCACCACCAGCCTCTTGTCCCTGAAGAAATCAGCATCACAGGTGGCACAGTAAGAGATCCCCCGCCCTTCAAACTCTTTCTCTCCGGGAATATTGAGGGAACGGGGTTTACCACCGGGAGCAAGAATAACAGCTCTGGCACGGAATATTCTTCCGTCTTCCAGCTCCACCTCCTTTATTTCGTCGGCCAGACGATACTCCTTGATCTTCACGTTGGCCTTCAGCGTGCAGCCAAAACTCTTCGCCTGCCGCTTCATGATATCGGCCAGTTCATATCCTTTGGTCATCTCCACACCGGGATAATTGGCGATTTCATTGGTCAGCACCATCTGCCCTCCGGTCACACCTTCGCTCAGTATCAGCGTGTCAAGCTTACCGCGGGAAGCATAGATCCCTGCTGAGAGGCCTGCCGCACCGGCACCAAGTATCATCACATCATATATCTTTTCCATTATTTTTTCACTCTTTGGCTATGAATAATAAATTGAGTAACCTTTTTACCATCTTCTCATGTTGATTTTATCAGGCTACCCTATTTCTTCAAAAAACTTCAAAAAAGTGCGGGAAACATACCATAAAGGCAACACTCCCCACACCATTACTCAACAAATCCCCACTTACGCGAGATACTGATCGAGATTAGCAGTTACCTGTGACATATCCTGAATGCTGGTTGTTGCCCTGGCTACCTGACCATTTTTGTAATACATGGTGAATGGCAGTCCCATAAATCCGCGACATTCGGGTGCATTGCGAATCACGCCCGACTCGGGACTATCGAATGCCATTGAGTAGAATTTCACCCCGGGACGCTCCTCTTCGAGCTCTTCCATAATCTCATATACCGGGATACACATAGGTCCCATACGGCCGCAACACACCATCACATTTTCGTTCTCGCTGATGATCCTCTGTAATTCATCCGCAGTTTCAATCTCCTGAATGTTTGTTCTTAAGTACTTCATATTATTGTTGTTTTATTGATTTAATTCCGGTTACAAAGGTAGGATATAATGAAATGGGGAACGAAAAAAAAGGACTGACATACTCCATGAAACAGGATGAAATAGATCAGTTATCGGGCTGACGGAAATCAGTTTCCGGAAAAGATTGTATCTTTGAAAAAAATTGATGTGATGAACCGTGAAATGAAAGAGGAGATGGATAACTGTGAAAAGATGGTCGCCTGCTTCAGGGACCTGAAACCGGATGAACTGGCACTGATCAGTTCGGGAAAGACGGAACTGACCTATCTTGCCGGGGAGAATCTTTTTAAACAGGGCGCATTCTCCACCCATGTACTGCTGATTATGGATGGCCTTGTAAAGGTATACCTGCAAACGGGAAGAGAGAAGCAGCTTAACCTGCAGCTGGCCAAAGCGGGTGATTTTCTCGCCTTCTCCACCCTTTTCGGGGAGAAGATACATGCTACCTCGGCAGTGGCACTTACCGACACACAGGTTTGTATGATTGACAGGGAGAAGATGCGAACCCTGCTGCTGCGCAACGCGGAGTTCGCCATGCGCATCACCTCACGCAATTATCGCAACGAAAGACAGCTGCTCACTGTCATCGCGAATATGACCTACAAGCAAATGCGGGGGAAGGTGGCATCTGCGCTTCTTTATCTGAGTGGTGATGACTTCACCGGGCAGGAGGTGTTCGTTCATCTCTCCCGGCAGGACCTGGCTAATTTCGCTTCTGTGGCTACAGAGAGCGCCATCAAGCTGCTGAAAGAGTTTGAGCGTGACGGGGTGATTGTGCTCGAGGGGAAGGGTATAAATATTATTGATCGCCCCGGTCTGGAGAAGATTGAGCGGCTGGGATAACCGCTGTCCGGAATGGTTTCACTCTTGTAGAGATCACTTGCATTTACGGGTTGCGAAACTCCGACAGGTAAAAGATTTAGCTGCAACCGTCTGACATGAGAGGTGAGTCTTTAAAATAAGAGAGAGATTGCTCAATCACTCCCGGCAACAGGATAATTGACCTTAACCGTTCTGACTGATGATCTTCAGTAATTTTTTATTGGTGATCTTCATATTTTTTCCCTTCATCTCTATGATGTCGTCCTGGATAAACTCCGAGAGGGCGCGGTTGATGCTCTCCCTGCCCGCATCCACCCAGTTACCTATATCTGATTGCGAGAGGGGAAGGGTAAACTGATCCGACTCAAAAAGATGCTCCGAAAATTCAAGCAGCACATCGGCAAGGTTCCCTCTCATCTGCTTCTGTGTACGGCTGGCACAACGCCGGTAAGCCTCAAGCTCACTCTTGCAGAGCTCCATCAGGATATAATCCGAGAAAGCACTGTTCTCATTCTTCAACTTCTTGAACACCTCCAGATCGATAAAGCAGACCTCCGCATCGAGCACAGCGGTCACGCTATACTGGTTAATCTTATCACCAAGCGTCGTGGGCAGGCCAAGATAGGTTGGCGCCTTCACCAGGCGCACGATCTGTTCCCGTGAGGGGCCGGTGAGATGCACCTTGGCCATCCCCTTACGGAGAAAAACCACATTGGTGGAGAACACTCCCTGCTTGATGATCGAGTCTCCTTTCCTGAATTTCACCACCGCATGGTGACCGCCCAACATCTCCATCTGGCAATCTTTCAGCTCTACAGAGGACTTCAACACACAGTCACAGTCGATGCATTCGTTTCTCATTCTTTCACTTCATTAAACCTGTCTATCTCATCTGATTACTGATCACTTCAACAAAGGTAGAGAAAGATGTGACATATCTCACAAAATAAAGTAAAAATATGCACCAGAGAAAAAATAATTATTGAAGAATTATTTCTTTAATTTGCATATTATTCATTTACAAAATCATACAGACGATTTATGGAAAAATCTACTCCCCTTTCAATGGAAGTGCTTCAACAAGAGCTGGAGAACATTAAAGCGAAAACAACGCTCCTCGAGGAATCACGAAAAGATCAGCTATCCATCGCCATCGTTTCAGGCGATATGGACAAGATCCTGGCAGCGATGATCATCTCACTGGCGGCAGCTGCGATGGACTCCGAAGTGAAGCTCTTCTTCTCCTTCTGGGCACTCTCCGCACTGCGTGACCCAAAAAAGAAGGTAAAGAATAAAGATTTTATCTCGAAGATGTTCGGCATGATGCTTCCCAAAGGGCGCAACAAGCTGAAGCTCTCCAATATGAATATGTGTGGCATGGGGCCGGTGATGATCAAAAGCCTGATGAAGAAACAAAACGTGATGTCACTCGATGCGATGTTCCGTGAGGCAGCCGATCTGGGCGTGGAGATCACGGTATGCGAGATGTCGATGAACCTGATGGGTTTCAAAAAAGAGGAGATGATCGATTACCCGCATCTTCGCTATGCCGGTGCGACCACATTCGTGGCTGATGCAGGCGAGAGCAGCATGCAGTGGTTTATTTAACGTTACAAGGTAAGGAGGTTAGTAGGTTAGTAGGTTGGGAGGTTTGAAGTTCAAAGCTGATTGCTTATAGCTTACGGCTTACGGCTTACGGCTTATAACTTATAGCTAACAAACTGACAACTGAGAAAAAAAATAATAATAAATAAATATTTACAATGATGACAACAGAAGAATTAAAAGCAGTGACAGTAGCAAAATCGGTAGACGCACGCGGGACAGCATGTCCGGGACCGCTTCTTGAAGCGAAGAAAGCAATTGGCACGATCGGCACGGGTGATGTGATGGAGATCCTCTCGGCAGATGAAGGAACCAAGTCGGATATCCCCAAATGGTGCAAAAAACAGGGTCATGAGTATCTCGGCGCTGTTGAGGAGAACGGATACTTCAAGGTATATATGAAGAAGAAATAACCATTGGGCTATTATGAATAAAAGTGCCAAGATACTGGTTTTTTCAACGGAGAAGATCTCCGATCCCGCCATCGACATGGCGGGGTTGCTGAAACTGCATTACCCCCCGACAGTCTACACCATCACGGTGCCCTGTTCGAGCGGTATCAAACCGGACTGGATACTGCATGCCTACGAGAAAGGATTCGATGGGGTGTTTATCGCGGCTGACGGCAGTGACTGTGTCTTTGGAGAGAGTTGTACGGAGAAGACAGGCAACCTGGTCTCAGACACGCATAACAGGATGAAGGAGAAGAGCCTTGATCCGGCGCGTCTGCGCATGGCCGCCATCTGTTCCGTCTGCAGCGAAGCGTTCGTGAAGCAGGTACGCAGCTTCAACGAATATCTGATAAAAACAATCCATGCATAAAGAGCGATGAACGAAGAGAAAAAGATAATCCATTACGATGCCCTCGTAATCGGTGGAGGCATTGCCGGAGGTGAAGCGGCGCTCAATCTGGCGAACACCGGCTTCAGGGTGTTGCTGGTGGAGAAAGAGCGCTCCCTGGGCGGGAAGATGATTCTTCTGAGCAAGGTGTTCCCAACCCTTGACTGCTCCGCCTGTATCACCACACCCAAGATATCGGAGATAGCAAGGCATAAAAACATCACCATCTTCACCGAGAGTGAGGTGACAGGTATGGTCAAGAGATCGGAGAACGATTTTGTGGCGCAGATCACGAAGAAACCACGTTACGTGCATGTGGAGGATTGCACCGCCTGCCAGCTCTGTGAGCAGGCTTGTCCCGTGAGTGTACGTGACGAGTATCAGTACGGGCTGATTGGCAGAAAGGCTGCCTTTATCCCCTTCAGCATCGCCAACCCCAAGGCGGCAGCCATCGACATTGAGAACTGCACGCTCTGCGGCGCCTGCGAGAAGGTCTGCCCCACCCACTGTATCGATTTCACCATGGAGCCGGAGCAGTATGAGCTGCATGCACGCACGGTGGTGATGGCCACCGGCTTCAAGCTCTTCGATCCCCTGGAGATACCGCGTTACGGGTATGGGCAGCACAAGAACGTAATCACCTCCATGCAGATGGAGCGTGAGATCGCCCCCACCCGCCCCTTCAACACCATCCTGCGGCCCGGCGACGGGAAGGTACCCGACAAGATAGCCTATGTGCTCTGTGCCGGCTCACGCGACGCCTCGGTGGGCAACCCCATCTGCTCGCAGATATGCTGCATGTACTCCATCAAGCAGGCACAGCTGCTGATGGGTGCCCTGCCGATGGCAGATGTCACCATCTACTACATCAACATCCGCTCCTTCGGCAAGGGATTCGAGGAGTTCTACCAGCAGGCAAAAGGAATGGGTGTCACCTTCGTGAAGGGCAAGATCGGCACCATCAGAGAGAAGGAGAACGGCAACCTCATCCTGCGGTATGAAGATATCAGTGAAGGGATTGTCAAAGAGGAAGAACATGACATGGTGGTGCTCTCGGTAGGGACCCGGTCGAATCCCGACGCGGGGAAGATATTCCCGCAGGGAGCGTTGAAACTGGATCCCTTCCGGTTCGTCGCACAGACCGATCTGCAGGGCAGCCCTTCCAGAACAAGCATAAGCGGGGTCTTCGTGGCCGGCACCGCCTCAGCACCGATGGATATCCCCGACTCCATCCTCTCGGCAGGTGCTGCATCATCAGAAGCAATCAGTTACATCATTCAGCATCAGGAAGTATGAAGGAGAGAATAGGCGTATATATCTGCCATTGCGGCGG
>JADKLW010000044.1_pt1 | contig 84587 bp, 73 predicted proteins | sample 8641881 | NCBI WGS metagenome assembly JADKLW01 (sample SAMN16272185, study PRJNA661076) | feces metagenome | isolation source: fecal sample from diarrhoea affected cattle B | host: Bos taurus | place: South Africa: Lokaleng Village, Mahikeng | collected 2019-09
CTATTTGAATGGAAATAGGAGGCTTTGAACTGTCTACAAAACTCTGGTCGATTCACTTTTGTCAATTCGTGTTGCGTGATGGGTTATTTTGTACGTCGAATACTGCGGAGGATTCACGCCTAGACGGGCATAAGTACCAAGGGGTGTTAGGTGCTTATTACGGCGTACCGTTGCTCAAAAATGCGGGGGAACTCTATGGCACGCTGTGCCATTTCGACAGCGTCCCTCGCAGCCTAGACGACGAAGAGTTCGCCGTGCTGCAGCAGGCAGCCAAGATACTTCCCAGCTACTTGTTGCGTGTCAACGCGATTGGGGTGAGAAGCGGCCTTGTGCACTAGTTTGCTGCGAGCGATGTGCACAAGGCCGCTTTTTTAAGGGCGATAAAAATACAGAGGTAGGCTTACTCGCCCATCACTACGCCTTCACGGCGTGGGTCTGCACCGCCAAACCAGAACACTTTGCCATGCGCTTCTCCGCGGGTGATGGCTTGCAAGCCGCTGGTCAGCTCTAGCTCTTTGACTTCCGCGCCGCGTGCTTGCAGCGCTTGCACGGTGGCGGCAGGAAAGCGCTTAGCTTCCAGCAACGTAGGTCCATTCAAGCTGCTGAAGTTGGGCAAGTTAATGGCTTGCTGCGGCGTCAACCCCCAGCCGAGTACACCTTGCAGCGTTTTGGCGGTGTAGTGAATGATTTGCGCCCCGCCAGGGCTGCCCGCGCTCATGATGACGTGGCCTGTTGCTTTATCAAATACCAGCGTGGGCGCCATTGATGAGCGTGGGCGCTTGCCGGGTTCTACGCGGTTGGCGATAGGTTGTCCGTCAGCGGCCTTGGGGGCCATGCTGAAGTCCGTCAGTTCGTTGTTCAACAAAAAGCCTTTAACCATTTGACGACTGCCAAACTGTGCTTCGATGGTGGTCGTCATGGCCAGGGCATTGCCGAATGCATCGACGATGCTGATGTGGCTGGTGCCGTATTCCACCTGTTCGGGCATGGGTCCATGGCTGACTTTGAACTGGGTGGGGTTACCCGGTTGCGCCACTTTCATGCTTTGCTGACCAATGAGGCGGGAGCGCTCTTGTAGATAGCGGCTGTCGAGCAAGTTAAGCCAACTGCCACCGGGGGCTTGCACGAAATCAGGATCGGCCACATAGAGCGCACGGTCTGCAAACGCCAAGCGTGAGGCTTCCGTGTAGAAATGGAGCCAATCTGCGGTAGGCAGCCCATCTTGGCCCAGTGCCATGGTGGCTGCGGGAGTGCTGCCAAGGATGCCGAGGATTTGACCAATCGCAATCGCTCCTGAGCTCGGTGGCGGGAAACCGCAAACTTTGTAGCCGCGCTGAGGCATGTCGGCGACCGTGGCCGGCAGGTTCCAGTCGTGGCACAAGGCCTCGCGTTTTTTTGGCTGATAGTGGGCCAAGTCCTGAACCGAAAGCGTCCCCGGATTGGTGGGATGGCTGCGCACTTTTTGCACGATGGCCTGGGCCACCTCGCCTTCATGCAGTGCCTTGCTACCTTGCTTGGCAATAGCGCGCAGCACTTGTGCGTATTCTGGATTTTTGAGTACGGCACCCACGCCCAAAGGCTGGCCATCTGCACTGTAGAAGTAGGCTTTGGCAACAGGATCTTGGTGCAAGAACTTTTCGCCGGACAGTAAGGTATTCAAGCGGTGGCTGACTTTAAAGCCATGCTCCGCCAAATGAATGGCGGGCTCAAACAAGCTGGCCCAAGGCAGCTTGCCATGCTCTCGGTGTGCCATCTCCAGCATACGTACGGCTCCGGGGGTGCCCACTGATCGGCCCCCTACTACAGCGTCGTCAAAGGCCATGGGTTTGCCGTCTGTTTTCAGAAACAGATTTTCCGTAGCGGCGGCAGGGGCGGTTTCGCGACCATCGTAAGCTTCCACTCTCGCTCCTGCCGAATGCAACAAGAATGCGCCGCCGCCAATGCCACTGGACTGTGGCTCAACCAAGCCCAACACCATTTGCACCGCAATGGCGGCATCTACTGCACTGCCACCCGCCTTGAGCACTTGATAGCCTGCGTCGGTCGCCAAGGGGTTGGCGGCGGCCACGGCAAACTTTTCCGTAGCCCAGCCAGGTTTTTCAGTCCAGCCGGAGCCGCCTTCGGGCTGCGCAGGCGTTTGGTAATTCAAGCGGGACTGCTCTGCCCGTGGCGCTGTGTCGCAGGCGGCGAGCAGGGCTGCAGATACGACAACGCCCAGCACAGTAGCCGGGCGTTGAATGGTGCGATGTATGTCACGCATGGGGCAGTCTCCTCGTTGGGTGAATGCCTCAGTGTGCGACAAAACCGCTTGGGTCGCTGTAGGTGCTTCACGCAGCTACAGCTAGTAGAGAGCTTAGCGAATCCAGCTAATGAAGCCTTGAATGAGGAAGGCGTTGATGATGTCGATGAAGAAAGCGCCAACCAAAGGCACGATCAAGAAAGCCTTGTGAGAGGGGCCGTACTGGTTAGTAATAGCCTGCATATTGGCTACGGCTGTTGGGGTTGCACCCATGCCGAAACCACAGTGGCCCGCCGCCAAGACAGAAGCGTCGTAGTTCTTGCCCATGATGCGAAAGGTCACGAACCAAGCATATAAACCCATGACTACAGTTTGCGCCGCCAAGATGACCATCAACGAGCCCGCCAGATCACTCAGCTCCCACAGCTTGAGCGACAGCAAAGCAATCGCCAGGTAAATAGACAGGGCCGCATTGCCAAAGACGTCGATCGCACGGTCGAACACCTTGAAACCGAAGATGTAATCCAGCACGTTGCGGATAATCACGCCGCCGCCCAAGCACCACACAAAGGTGGGTAACTGCACCGTGGTTCCCTGGGTCAGGGTGGTCATGAATTCACCAAATGCCAGACAGCCGGCGAACAGCGCCAGCGTTTCAATCGCAGCGTCCGCGGTAATCAGGCGAGGGGCCTTGCCGGGAGATTCAAAGTTTGCAACGTTGCTGCTTTCGGTCACGGTGCTGCCCGAGGGATCGAGCTGATCGGCTTCACTGCGGGGTTTGGCCAACTTGTACCGGGTAATGAGGCGCTTAGCCAGTGGCCCGCCCATGATGCCGCCAATGATCAGGCCAAAAGTAGCACAGGCCATGCCCAGCGTGGTAGCGCCCGTCAAACCGTGCTGCTGCTCCAGTACCGAACCCCAGGCACCTGCTGTGCCGTGGCCGCCTACCAGCGTAATGGAGCCGGCAACCAGGCCCACCAGAGGATCTAGCCCCAAAGCCGTAGCCAGCCCCACGCCCACGGCGTTTTGCACCAAGATAAAGGCCACGATCACGCCCAAGAACACCACCAAGCCCATGCCGCCTTGTTTGAGTTTGACGAAATTGGCGCTCAGGCCGATGGAGGAGAAGAAAACCAGCATAAAGGCGGCTTGCAAGCTGGTTTCAAACCCAAACGACCAACCCATGGTGGCGTGCAACAAATAAATAACAGCGGCCACCACCAGACCCCCGGCAACAGGCTCGGGGATATTGAAGTTGCGCAAAAAGCGAATGCGCTGTACCAAGAATTTACCCAGTAGCAAAACGAGCACCGCCAAAATAAGCGTGTAGTACGCACTGAAAGTCACATGCATGAAGTTCTCTTTCACAGAAAGCAGCAAAAGCGACTATCCACGTTACAGCGAAGGCTGGCGCGTAGAAAAAAGCGCTTACGGTTGAAGGTCAAAAACTTATCTGTCCAGATATGAGGAAACAAAATTCCTCAAGCTACTTAATTAATAGCTAATTGCCATTACGCTTAAATGGCTTTCTGGCAGAAGTATGTTGATACTAAAAAAGTCCATTAATGATTTTTTAGAATGTGACGCTTATGCCGAAACAGGTATAAGGTCATGCGCGCCGGACTATGCATCAATGCGCGCATCAACGCTTGCTGTGGTGGCTATTTCCTGAAGCAGTTTGTGTTTGTTAGGCCAGAGGCAAAAATATGCTAAAGGTTTCATGCAACGGTGACGCTGTAGCCCGTAACCCTAGCGGTGAATGCTCAGCCTAGTGCTACGCGCGCCATGCCCATGCGTTGGGCTTGCTCGCAAGCTTGCAACGCTTGGGAAAGCGCTTCTTGTGGGGTGTGACCAGGGTTGGCCTGAATCACGCCGGCACTAAAACTCAAGGTGATCGATTGATCTTGGTACAGCAAGGGGCGTTCAGAAAGCTCGGTCTGCAATCGCGCCAGTGCGTGGGCTGCTGCCGTCGCGGAGGTGGCAGGAAAAACCACCGCAAACCCTGTGTGGCTGATGCGGGCCAAAGCATCTTGAGGGCGTAGCGTGCAGCGTGCCACCCGCGCAAGGTGGGTAATGGCTGCGGCTTGGGCATCCCCACTGTTATCTTCCGGTGATAGGTGTGCGAGTGCTGCATGCTCGTCCAGCTGCAATACCGCCAGACCCAGGGGTCCGGGATGCCGCCGGTTGCGTGCAGCTTCGCTTTGCAGTGCCTCGTGCAGACCTTGCGTATTCAAGGTGTGGGTCGCCGGATCGTGCCGGGTGCTGTCTTGTACCTGGGTCAGGGCCGATGAGAGCTGGGTGATTGCGATCTCCTGGTCTTGTACTTGCTGGCGCAAGTCACTGAGCTGGGCTTGAACCACGCGGTTTTCTGTGATTAAGGCGTTGCCAGAAGCCACCACTGTGTGCAGGGCGCTCGCCAGTTCCTTGAAGTCTTGGGAGTGCTCCAGCTGTTCAGCGCAGTTTTGCAAAGCATGGGCATGGCTATCGCTGAGTTTGCCCAGCCCCAACATTTGTTCGCTGTGCTCGGCCAGCAGGTGCTTGAGTTCGGTGTGTGCATCGCTGCGGCTGCCTTCAATTTCCAGGTGCCGAAAGAGCAGGTTCTTGAGATGAGTCTGGATCGTGTCGAGCTGCTGCAGTGTCCAGGGGCGCTGCATGGCAGTTGTCAGCGCGCTGGCTTGCTCTTGCAAATGCGGGTCCTGGGTGGCAATGGACAAAATATGCTCACTCACCATGCGCAGCAACGCATGCATACTGCGGCGGCGCTGGGCCTGATCTTCGGCAGTGAAAGACAAGCGGTAACTGTAGTTGCTGAGCATCTGCTCCAGTGCGGGCAGAGGCGGGGGCGCAATGCGCAAAAAATCCACCAGCTGCAGGGACAATTCACGCATGCGTGCATCTTCTTCGCCCAGCGCGTTGGCCGTACTTTCAATCACTCGCGCGAAATGCTCGGCCAGTGAAGACGGTAAAACATGCACCGTGTGTGCGGTGGGCACCGTAGCCAGTGCGGGTGTTTGGCCGCGGTCTCCCAAGTCCAGCTGGGCATAGTCGGCAATGGCCGCTTGCAAGCCTGTCCAGTCCTGAGCTTGCACCGCTGCAGAAAATTGCTGAGCAATACGCTTTTGAGCGAGCGTTTGGGTGGGCAGAACGCTGGCAATGCGGCGCAGCGGTGCCAAGGGGAAAGCCACTTGCGGCAGCAAGCCCGCCACTTCTTCATAAACGGCCTGGTAATTTTCCGGTGTAGGAGCCAAGCGTCGAGACGCCAGCAGTTTGAGCGTGTCGCGTGCGATATCGGCGGGAAAGCGTTCGGCCACGGCAGGGTGTTTCGGTAATTGAATATGCCCAGAGTGTCGCAGAGGCTGCCGTGTGTGTAAGCAAAGCTTGCTGGCTTGGGGGAGTTCAGGCTTGCTAGCACCCTACAATCGACGCAACCTGTTTACAGCACATGAAAATTCTTATTTCTAACGACGATGGCTATCAAGCCCCCGGCATCGTGGCCTTGCATGCGGCTTTGGCGAGCTTAAGCGGCGTCGAGGTTGAGGTGGTCGCCCCTGAGCACAACAACAGCGCCAAGTCCAATGCACTGACATTACATTCCCCGCTGTATGTGCAGCGGGCTGCCAATGGCTTTCGCTATGTCAATGGCACTCCTGCCGATTGCGTGCATATCGCAATGACAGGCTTGCTGGGCTATCGCCCTGACTTGGTCGTTTCTGGCATCAACAATGGTGCCAATATGGGGGATGACACCATCTACTCCGGTACGGTCGGTGCAGCGATGGAGGGCTATCTGTTTGGTGTGCCGGCCATTGCTTTCTCCCAGGTGGAGCGCGATTGGCTGGAGCTGGAAGCCGCTGCCCAGAAAGCCAAGCAATTGGTGCAGCAAATGCTGCAACAGCAATTGGTCGGCAGCGCGCCGTGGTTGCTTAATGTGAATATCCCTAATTTGCCTTTGGAACAATTGGGTTGCGTCAAACTGTGCCGCCTGGGGCGCAGGCATTCGGCAGAACCGGTGATCACGCAAATTAGTCCGCGTGGGGAAACGATGTATTGGATTGGCAGTGCTGGAGCGGCCAAGGATGAAGCAGAGGGCACCGACTTTCACGCAACCGCCCAGGGGCATGTCGCTATCACCCCTTTGAAGGTTGATTTGACCGATCATGCCCATTTGAGTTACTGGGCCCAAACAGCAGCCCGCCTAGATGCTGAGATTCCAACGCAGGAGCACCAATGAGCCAACCCAAGCGCCCCGGTTTCCCAGCTTGGATCGCCAGTTCTGCGGCGCCTGCAAATTCGGTTTCGCGCGCCATGGCGCGTACGACGGGAGGCGGTAATGCCGGAGTTCGGCCTGCTGCTGCTCCGGTCGGAATCGGATTGGATTCAGCCGCTGTGCGTACCCGCATGGTGCAGCGCTTGGCTGCATCTGGCATTCAGTCACCCAAAGTCTTATCTGCCATGGGTAGCGTAGAGCGCCACTTGTTTGTTGACAGTGCTTTGGTCAATCAAGCTTATGAAGACACAAGTTTGCCGATTGGCCTACAGCAGACTATCTCTAAGCCCAGTGTAGTCTCGCGCATGATCGAGCTTTTGGAGGGCGCAGAGTGCGCGCGGCAATCTGGATTGGCGCGTGTCTTGGAAATTGGCACGGGCTGCGGCTATCAAGCTGCAGTTTTGGGCCGGGTAGCACGTGAGGTGTATTCCATAGAGCGGCTGCGAGGGTTGCATGAAAAAGCCCGGAACAATTTGCGCCATTTGCGACTCACCAACGTGCATCTATTGTTTGGTGATGGAATGCAAGGTTATGGTCAGGGCGCTCCCTATGCTGGAATCATTGCGGCAGCCGGAGGAGATGCTGTGCCCCATGCTTGGCTGGATCAATTGGCGGTGGGTGGACGCTTGGTCGCCCCTCTGGTGAAAAGCCCGGGTCATCAAGTGCTTTTGGTCATTGACAAGACGTCACATGGGTTTACCGAATCCGTACTCGAAGCCGTGCATTTTGTCCCTCTAAAATCTGGGATTGCCTGAAAGGGAAATGAATATGTTTTTATCGCGAGGTCTTGGCGCTTGGGGGGCAATGCTGCTTGCTGCAGGTATGGCTGCAGGTTGCGCTCAGGTGAACGAGGCTCCAGTCGAGGACCGTAGGGGTTGGGGGTCTACGATACCGCGTGTCGATCCTGCGTCCTTGCCCGGTGCTGAAAATGCGGGCAAGCCGGGCTACTACACCGTGCAGCCAGGAGATACTTTGATCCGTATCGGTCTGGAGCATGGTCACAGTTGGAAAGATATTGCGCGTTGGAGCAATCTGTCCAACCCTAACTTGATTGAAGTGGGGCAAGTTGTACGCGTTGTGCCTCCCGGTACAGTCGTCGCTGAAGCTACGCAAGGAGCGCGTCCTGTGGCAACAACAACGGTACAGCCGACCACCCTTCCTCCTGTGGGCGCCACCGCGCCTGTTGTGACGCCAGTAACGCCTGCTGCAGAAACATCTGCTTCCTCTAAGGGCGGCGATGCGAGTGGACTGGGTTTTATGTGGCCCGCGTCTGGCAACTTAATTGCTGGCTTTAACGAGTCCACCAATAAAGGTTTGGATATTGGCGGTAAAGCAGGTGACCCCGTGGTGGCCGCTGCCGACGGACGTGTTGTATATGCCGGTGCAGGTTTGCGTGGGTATGGTCATTTGATCATTCTCAAGCACAACAATACCTACTTGACAGCTTATGCCCACAACCAAAAGCTGCTGGTGAAGGAAGATCAGAATGTGAAAAAGGGCCAGACGATTGCCGAGATGGGCAGTAGTGATGCTGACCGCGTCAAGCTTCACTTTGAAGTGCGCCGTCAAGGCAAGCCAGTCGATCCGTCTCGCTATTTGCCAGCGCGATAAGCTGTAATTCAACGGCCTGCGTGGCCCCAGTTGAAATGCCCGAGGCAATTGCATCGGGCATTTTCGTTTTTTACCGTGCACACCAAGGAGTTTGTGTGGCCAATCAATCTATATCCTCGGATGTTCAATTGCCCGATGAAGTTGAAGACTCCAGTGAGATTGATGTCTCCTGCGGGCAAGCGGAGGTGCGTGAGTGCATGGCTTCGCTAGAGCAGCATGGCGTGCGTTTAGATAAAGCATTAGTGGATTTGGTGCCAGAGTTTTCTCGCAGCTATTTGCAGCAGTTGCTGGCGCATGGCGCGGTGCAACTCAATGGCAATGAGGCTAATAAGGCATCTTCCAAAGTCAAGCTAGGTGACGCCATTTCCATCGAGATGCGTCCGACGGCCCAAAGCCAGTCGTTCAAGCCCGAAGCGATGAACCTGGATATCGTGTTTGAAGATGCGCACTTGCTCGTAGTGAACAAGCCTGCAGGCTTGGTGGTGCATCCGGCGCCAGGAAATTGGAGTGGTACGCTACTGAATGGCTTGCTAGCTCACCATGCAGGCGCGGTAACGGTGCCGCGTGCGGGCATCGTCCATCGCTTGGACAAAGATACAAGTGGTTTGATGGTTGTGGCCAAAGATCGCCAAACGATGGATGCACTGGTTGCCTTGATTGCGCGCAGAGACGTCAGTCGCCGTTATTTGGCACTGGCGCACAAGTTATGGCAGGGCACGGAGCTGCAAACGGTTCATGCTCCGATAGGCCGTGATCCACGCAACCGCTTGCGCATGGCCGTGGTGGACCTGGCGCAGCAGGCTGGCAAGGAGGCCAGAACCGACATTACTTGCTGGGATACCAATGATGCGCACTGCCTTGTGCATTGCAAATTGCATACGGGGCGTACACACCAGATCCGGGTGCATATGCTGTCGTTGGGGCATCCTTTGGTGGCTGATGCGGTGTATGGTGGTGCTCAGGCAGGTGGTATGCAGCGTCAAGCTTTGCACGCTTTTCGCCTGTCTTTTGTCCATCCTATCTCTGGGAAATTGCTGGAGCTTGCAGCAGAACCCCCTGCGGATTTCCTTGGTGCTGTGCAGCAATTAGGGCTGCGCTACAATTCCTGCTGATTTTTCAGTGACAGCCTTTTCTGGGTTGTGTACATCGGTGGTGTGCTTGCCCGTGAGGGTCCAGTCCATCTGTCTATTTATTTCCTCGCTCTATCCAGAGCACATTCCCGCGCGAAACCTATGAATACGGTGGATGCCAAACGGGTTCTTGAAACCGCTTTGATCTGTGCCCAGCAGCCCTTGCAGCTGAGGGATTTGCGCGCCCTATTTGATGGCAATCTGGGCAGCGATACGCTGAAGGACTTGTTGCTTGTGTTGCAGCAAGAATGGACTGGGCGTGGTGTCGAGTTGGTACATGTAGCGTCTGGTTGGCGATTTCAAAGTCGTCCCGAAATGCGTGCCTATCTCGATAAATTGCATCCAGAAAAGCCTCCTCGCTATAGCCGGGCCGTATTGGAAACTTTGGCCATCATTGCTTACAGACAGCCTGTCACGCGAGGCGATATCGAAGATATCCGTGGTGTGACCGTCAATAGTTTGATCATCAAACAACTGGAAGATCGTGGTTGGATTGAGGAAATTGGCCATAGAGAAACAGTGGGTCGCCCAGCTTTGCTGGCAACGACGCGCCAGTTTTTGGATGACTTAGGTTTGAAATCACTCGACGAAATGCCCATGCTGGATGAGCCTGAGACGCAAGCAACCTTGTTTAGTGCGCTAGAAGCGCAGGAGACGGAAAATGACTTGTCGTTGGTGGACTCCATGCCTGAACGCGCAGAGTCTGAAGCTGTGGAGCAGGCACTGGATGCAGTACTGCTCTCTGAAAGTGCTGAAGCTGCATCTGATACTAAAACTGGAGCCGATTGGCTGGGTCAGTCGATCCTGCCATTGGAAAGAGTGCTGAAAAATCAAGCAGTTGACGCAATTATGTCGCCTGACTTGCCAAGAGCAAAAAATGCCTAAACAGTGTTTCTTGTTCTTTAAAAATACTTATACCCACAGCGGTTGCCACGGTGAAGAGGCGGCTGCAGAAATGGAAAATCATGACAAAAAATAACAACCAGCCCCGCCGCGCGCCGCGTGCTTTTGATGGCCGCAAGGCCAACCAGCGTCCAGCCTCGAATAACATCGTGGCAAAGCGGTCTGCCGAAGTCGTAGCTCCTGCAGTGTCCGAGGATGAACTGGATGGGCTGGTGCAAGCACAAGCACAAGCACAAGCACAAGGCTATGAGTTTGCAGACATCATCTCTGGTGCGCTGGACGCTGCAGAAGACCAGCCTGAAGCCGAGATTACCAAGCGCGTGCTGCAGCCAGAAGCTGATTCGCCCAAGCTGCACAAGGTGTTGGCTCAAGCAGGTTTAGGCTCTCGTTTAGAGATGGAGCGGTTGATTGTCGAAGGACGGATCACAGTCAATAACGAGCCAGCACACGTGGGTCAGCGTATTAAGTTCGGCGACACGATCAAGGTCAACGGTAAGCCCATCAGCTTCCGGATTCAGCAGCCTGCCCCCCGCGTTTTGGCTTATCACAAGCCTGCAGGTGAAGTTGTGACCCTAGACGATCCACAAAATCGACCCACTGTATTTCGCAAGCTCCCTAAGTTGTTGCATGGAAAGTGGCAATCGGTAGGGCGTCTGGATCTGAACACAGAAGGCCTGCTGCTATTTACCAATTCTGGTACTTTGGCCAACAATCTGATGCACCCGCGATTTGGTTTGGAGCGTGAGTATGCTGTTCGCGTATTGGGCGCTTTGACCAAGGAAGAAAAGCAGCGTTTGCTGGACGGTGTGCAGCTGGAAGACGGCTTGGCTACCTTCGGCTCGATTGAAGATGGCGGCGGCGAAGGTGTCAATCAATGGTATCGCGTCACCATCTCTGAAGGACGCAATCGTGAAGTGCGACGTATGTTGGAAGCCGTTGGGCATGCGGTCAGTCGCCTGATTCGTATTCGCTATGGCGCTATGTTGTTGCCACGTGGCCTTAAGCGTGGTGCGTGGATGGATCTGGATGACAGTGACGTGCGCGCGCTGATGATGGCCTCCGGGGTGGATTTGCCTTCCGCTCGTCAGCCCATGCAGCCCAGCACGCGAAGAGAGTCCGATCGCGCAGGCTCACGTGCCAAGGCCCGTGTTTCGGCAGCCGCTGAAGCACGAGAAATGCGTGCGCGACGCAAAACGAAGTCTTCACCGAAGAAAACCAGTAATAACGATTACCAATTGCCGCAAAAGCAGCCTGATCCGTTGAAGACAGCAGTAGGCTATATCGGTCATGACAGCTTGACACGTGCTCGTGAGCAAGCCAAACGCAAAGCCAGCGCGCGCAAATCCGGGCGATAACCTGCGAGGGTGCATCACCACTGGCTTTTAGGGTTGGTGCTGCGCCGCTAGAATCAAGGGTTTTGCCGAGTCGGCAAAAAATACACATATTCATTAGGAACACCAAATGGCAATCGAACGCACACTCTCCATCATCAAGCCTGACGCAGTTGCAAAGAACGTGATCGGTCAGATCTACAGCCGTTTCGAAAACGCTGGCTTGAAGATCGCCGCCGCTAAGCTGGTGCACCTGTCGCGCGCTGACGCAGAGCAGTTCTACGCTGTGCACGCTGCACGTCCTTTCTTCAAGGACCTGGTTGAATTCATGATCTCCGGCCCTGTGATGATCACAGCGCTGGAAGGCGAAAACGCCATTCTGAAGAACCGCGAACTGATGGGCGCTACTGATCCTAAAAAGGCTGAAGCTGGCACCATCCGTGCTGACTTTGCTGACAGCATTGACGCCAACGCTGTACACGGTTCCGACGCTGCTGAAACAGCGGCGGTTGAAATCGCTTTCTTCTTCCCTGGCATGAACGTCTACGCACGTTAATTCCATGAATCCCATGCTGGCCGTGCTTGCTGTAACGGCGGCACTCCATGCATGGGAGTGTCGCCCTGTAAGTGGTCTGGGGTAAAAGTATATGACCACGAATTTATTGAATTTTGATCTCCCCGGCCTTGTCGCATTTTGTGAAGGATTGGGCGAGAAGCGTTTTCGAGCTACGCAACTGTTCCGCTGGATTCACCAGCGCGGAGCCAGCGATTTTGACCAGATGACCGATCTGGCCAAGTCCTTGCGTGAAAAGCTCAAGGGCAATGCCTGTATTGAAGGCTTGTCTGTTATTTCCCAACATGAATCGAAAGACGGCACGATCAAGTGGCTGTTCGATGTGGGTGATAGCAATGCGGTAGAAGCCGTATTTATTCCCGAAGATGATCGCGGCACTTTGTGCGTGTCCTCGCAGGCCGGTTGTGCTGTAGGGTGCCGTTTTTGCTCCACGGGCCATCAAGGTTTTAGCCGCAACCTGACAACAGGCGAAATCTTGGCACAGCTGTGGTTTGCCGAGCATTTCTTGCGCAAGCACCTGAATAAAGAAGATCGTGTCATCACCAACGTGGTGATGATGGGTATGGGGGAGCCCATGCAAAACTATTCAGCCTTGGTGCCTGCGCTGCGCACCATGCTCGATGACCATGCCTATGGTTTGTCGCGCCGCCGTGTGACGGTATCTACCTCGGGCGTTGTGCCGATGATGGATCGCCTGGCACAAGACTGCGCCGTTGCTTTGGCCGTTTCGCTGCACGCGCCCAATGATCCCTTGCGCGAAAACCTAGTGCCTCTGAATAAAAAATATCCGCTTGAAGAGTTGATGCAGGCGTGCGTGCGCTACTTGGAATTTGCTCCGCGTGATTTCATTACCTTTGAGTACTGCATGCTGGACGGCGTCAACGATCAGCCTGAGCATGCGCAGCAGCTGATTCAATTGATCCGTTCGCACGGTAATGGCAAGCCTTGGTGCAAGCTGAACCTGATTCCTTTCAATCCGTTTCCAGCCTCTGGCTTGCTGCGCTCTTCGAATGCTGCAGTCTCTGCCTTTGCCAAAATTTTGAGCGATGCAGGCATTGTGACCACCGTGCGCAAAACACGGGGCGATGACATCGATGCTGCGTGCGGGCAGTTGGCGGGAGATGTGAAAGATCGCACGAAGGCGGCAGAACGTATGGCAAAGCAACGTACCATACCGTTGATACCCATTCGCTAGACCTCCAACTCTTTATCTTCAGGATGTGCATGCCAGCTTTACCGATGCCCCTAATGCCAATGATGAGCAAAGCCCGCAGGGCTTTTTGGGGTTGGGCAGCAGCATGCACGTTGGTGGGTTGTGCGACTTCCGCGCAGATCAAGCCTGAGGATATTCCGGGTTCTGCGGCAGAGACGGAAGTGCATCGCCTGGCCAAAACTCGACTGCAACTGGCTGCTTTGCATTTCGAAGAAGGTCGTATTGAAGTCGCCATGGGAGAGGTTGCCCAAGCGTTGCAAGCCTATCCGCGCTATGTGGATGCTTTCAATTTGAAGGGCTGGATGCATTTGAGTCAGCGCGATTACCAGGCGGCCAACGATAGCTTTGCGCACGCGCTGGCCTTGCGCCCCAATGATGCGGACACGCTCTATAACCTGGGTTGGCTGAATTGCCAGCAAAAGAAATTTGCAGAGGCAGATCGTCAATTGACTGCTTCATTAGAGGCTCCGAGGGCGAATGGGGCAAGCAATGTGCGGACATGGCTTGCCAAGGGAGTTTGCTTGCGCCAAGCCGGAGCGTTGGAGCAAGCGCTTATCGCCTTAAAGAAAGCACATGAAATAGAGCCTGGCAATCCGATGATTGCTTATAGCTTTTCCGAAGTTCTGTTTGCCCAAGGCCAAATTGAGCGCGCACGTTTTTATGTGCGGCGCATCAATAATGGCCAGTGGGCATCTGCAGAATCACTGTGGCTGGGCATCAAGGTAGAGCGCCGTTTGGGCGATATCGTGGCGATGCGACAGTTGGCTGATCAATTGAATAAGCGATTCCCAAATTCCAAGGAATGGCAACGGTTTGAGCGGGGAGCGTTTGATGAGTGAAGTGGAAGTAGGTAGCGTACAGCAACAATCCAACGAGCGTTGTGCGAGCGCTGGACTCATGCTGCGTGAGGCGCGCGAGTCTCGGCAAGTTTCAATCCAGATGTTGGCTTCTTCGCTGAAAGTGCCTGTCGTCAAGCTGCAAGCGCTGGAAGATGGGCATTGGGATGAGTATACCGATCTGGTGTTTACACGTGCATTGGCGCAGAGCGTGTGTCGCATTCTTCAGATTGAGTCGGCGCCCATTATGGAGTTGTTGCCAAAGGCTGGCGCAGCCAGACTGTCGACCAACCCTGAAGGGATCAATACGCCTTTCAAAGACAAAACGCTGCGCTCTTCCATGTCCTCCAGCTCTGAAGGCAGTGGGGGAAATATCGCTAAGTTACTGGCGGTTTTGCTGATTACCGCAGCGGGCGCTGCTGCTCTGTATTTTTTGCCGCAATGGCAAGCAGAGGGCGATAGTGAGAGCACTGTCGGCGCTGTACCAGGCAGCGCTGATTTCCCCGTGGCATTGCCCGAGCCTCTGGTGATGGCTGCGCCGGCCCCGGCCATTGAAGCTGCTTCGGTTACCACAGTTGCGCCTGGGACATTGCCTTCCAGCACTGCTGTAGCACCAACGAGCGACGCTGTGCTTGCAACTACTGCAGGCGCGACCACCGCTGCAACCACGCCCCCTACGGCGGCGCCCGTTTTGGCAAAGCCTGCGGAACAGGCCGCAGTCGTCAGTGGTAATGCACAGCCCGTATTGCGTTTTACTGCTACAGGCGAATCTTGGGTGCAAGTGCGCAATGCACAGCAGCAAGTGGTAATGGAGAAAATTTTGAAGGCTGGCGACGTCTATGAAGGGACAGCCGCTGGCCGACCACTCCAAGTGGTGATCGGTAACGCCGATTTCACGCGGTTGGAGATTGATGGCGCTGCATGGGATTTGGCCGCAAGGGCCAAAAATAATGTGGCCCGATTCGAGGTGAAGTAACCAGTGTCTGACAACACATTCTCAGCGTCGCCCATCGCGATCGCCGCCCCGTTGCCACGCAAGAGCCGTCAGGCTCGCGTGGTGTGGCGCAACAACATTGTCACCGTCGGGGGCGATGCGCCCGTGCGCGTGCAGTCCATGACCAATACCGACACGGTTGCTGCGGTGGAAACCGCCATCCAGGTACGCCAGCTGGCGCAAGCCGGCTCGGAGATGGTGCGTATTACCGTGAACACGCCGGAGGCAGCGGCGGCTGTGCCTTATATCCGTGAGCAGTTGGACCGCATGGGCGAGTACGTGCCGCTGGTGGGTGACTTTCACTACAACGGCCACCGCTTGCTGACCGACTACCCCGATTGCGCGCAGGCGCTGTCCAAGTACCGCATCAACCCCGGCAACGTGGGCAAGGGCGACAAAAAAGACAAGCAATTCGGCCAGATGATCGAAATTGCGGCCAAGTACGACAAGGCCGTGCGCATTGGCGTGAACTGGGGCTCGCTCGATCAAGAGATCATGGCCCAGTTGATGGATCAGAATTCCTTGCGCAGTCAGCCCTGGGAAACGCGCCAAGTCATGTATGAGGCGCTGATTACCTCCGCCATTGGTTCGGCCAAGCTGGCTGAATCGATCGGCTTGAACCCCGACAACATCATCTTGTCGTGCAAGGTCAGCGGTGTGCAGGATTTGATTTCGGTCTACCGCGCTTTGGCGCAGCGCTGCGACTACGCGCTGCACCTGGGCTTGACCGAAGCCGGTATGGCCACCAAGGGCACGGTGGCGTCCACCGCCGCACTGTCGGTGCTGCTGCAAGAAGGCATTGGCGACACCATCCGCGTCTCGCTCACGCCGCTGCCCGGCGAAGCGCGCACACAAGAAGTGGTGGTGGCTTCGGAGGTTTTGCAAAGCCTGGGGCTGCGCGTGTTTGTGCCCAGTGTGACGGCCTGCCCAGGTTGTGGCCGCACCACCAGCACCACATTCCAGGAGCTGGCCAAGCAGATCGATGACTACCTGCGCGGGCAGATGCCTGTGTGGCGCATGCAATACCCCGGTGTTGAAGCCATGAAAGTGGCGGTGATGGGCTGCATCGTCAATGGCCCCGGCGAGAGCAAGCATGCCGACATTGGCATTAGCCTGCCTGGTAATGGCGAAGCGCCAGCGGCCCCTGTCTTTATCGATGGCGAAAAGGCCATGACGCTGCGCGGCGAGGGTATTGCCACGGAGTTCCAAGCGATTGTGGAGTCCTACGTGCAAAGTCGCTGGGGTGCTAAAAGCTAAAACGATAGCTGCATGCCGTGGTTAAACCTAGCTTTCAAATAGAAAACATATGGAAAGCTAGTAAAACCAAGGGCATGGTGCTCACTTTTCATAAGCGCTGAATTTTCTAGAGATTTCTCAAGTGGCAAAGACCGACAAACTCTCCGCCGTCAAAGGCATGAATGACATCCTCCCCGGCGAGTCCGCCCGCTGGGAATGGCTGGAAGCGCAAGTGCGCGACCTGATGGGCCGCTTTGCCTACCGCAATGTGCGCACGCCCATCGTGGAGCACACGCAGTTGTTTGTGCGCGGCATTGGCGAGGTGACTGACATCGTCGAAAAGGAAATGTATTCCTTTGAAGACAAGCTCAATGGCGAGCGCCTGACGCTGCGCCCTGAAGGCACGGCCAGCCTGGTGCGCGCCACCATCGAAAACAATTTGCTGTACGACGGCGGCAAGCGCATGTGGTACATCGGCCCCATGTTCCGCCACGAGCGCCCGCAGCGCGGCCGCTACCGCCAGTTCCACCAGATCGGTGCCGAGGCCATGGGCTTTGCCGGCCCCGATGTCGATGCCGAATTGATCTTGCTGGCTGTGGCGCTGTGGAAGCGCCTGGGCCTGACACAGTGGCGCCTGGAAATCAACAGTCTGGGCCAACCCGATGAGCGCCAAGCGCACCGCGCAGCGCTGATTGCCTACCTGGAGCAGCATACCGAGGTGATGGATGAGGAAGCCAAGCGCCGCATGTACAGCAACCCGCTGCGCGTGCTGGACACCAAGAACCCTGCGATGCAGGACATGGTCAACGCCGCGCCCCAGTTGCTGGACTATCTGGGCGAGGCCTCTTTGGCGCACTTCAATGGCCTCAAAGCCATTCTGGATGCCAACGAGGTGCCATGGACGGTCAACCCCCGTCTGGTGCGCGGTCTGGATTACTACAACCTGTCAGTCTTCGAATTCGTCACCGATTTATTGGGCTCGCAAGGCACGATTTGTGCCGGTGGCCGCTACGACTATCTGATCGAGCAAGTGGGCGGCAAGCCCGCACCGGCCGTGGGCTGGGCGCTGGGTGTGGAACGTGTGCTGGAGCTGGTCAAAGAGCTGGGCACTGAAATTCCTGAGCAAACGTTGGATGTGTACGCCATCGTGCCGGATGTAGCCGCCATGCCTGTGGTGCTGCGCACCCTCACGCAACTGCGTGAGGCCGGTATTCGCGCACAAATGCACACCGCAGGCGCAGAAGGCATGGGTTCCATGAAGTCGCAGTTCAAAAAGGCCGATGCCTCGGGTGCACGCTTTGGTTTGATCTTTGGTGCTGATGAGCTGGCACAAGGCAAAGTGACTGTGAAATCACTGCGCGATGGCCAAGGCGAACAAGTGCAACAAGTGCTGGCTGAAGTGGCATCTTGGGCGCACACCCTACAATCGAACGCTTAATTTGTAACGACACCAGATATGGCAACGCATCTCGACCTCGAAGAACAAGAGCAACTTGACCAGATCAAGCACTTCTGGAGCAAGTGGGGCACCCCCATTACTGGCGTGGCTGTGGTGGTTATGGCCAGTTTTGCTGCATGGAATGGCTATCATTTTTGGCAGCAACGCCAGGCTTTGCAAGCGTCAGCGCTCGCTGACGCCGTGGTGGTAGCTGTCAATAGCGGCGATAAAGCCCGCGTCACACAAGCGTTTGATGCTATCAAGGCAGATTACTCCAGCACCATTCAAGCAAGTCAGGCGGCCTTGCTGGTCGCGCAGGCTGCCGTGAATAACGACCAACTGCCTGAAGCCAAATCTGCTTTGCAGTGGGCGGCTGAGCACAGTAAAGATGAAGGCTATCAAGCCACCGCCAAGCTGCGTATGGCAGCTGTGCTGATGGAAGAAAAAGATCTGGATGCTGCCGCAGCGGTATTGCGCGGTAGTTTTCCTGTTGAGTTCAAGGGTTTGGTCGCAGATCGTTTGGGTGATGTTTTGCAGCAGCAAGGTCAACCGAACGAAGCTGTGACTGCTTACCAAGAAGCATGGAAGCTGCTTGCGCCGCAAGTGGACTATCGTGCGCTAGTGGGTTTTAAGCTCAACGCTTTGGGGGTAGTGACTCCTGAAACTGTTTCTGTGAATTCCTCGGAGACCAATAAGTGAATAACAACGCGCAACGCAATCAAGGCTCTCGTGTTTGGGTGACTGCACAACGAACTTTGTTGGCCGCCGCCATGGTGACCGCTTTGGGTGGTTGCGCGTGGTTGGGCTCCAGCAAGGCTCCTAAGCCGGCAGATTTGGGCCCTAATGTGGTCAATCTTCCCGTGCGCCAGGCTTGGACGCTGCGCGTGCCTTCGCTCAAGGACGCCTTGCGCGTTCATGTACAAGGCGACAACGTGCTGGTGGCTTCGTCAGATGGCACGGTGGTGAGTATCAATGCTGGCAATGGCCGTGAGAACTGGCGTGCGCAAGCGGGTAAGGGCCTGCAGACTGGAGCAGGTTCTGATGGTCGATATGCAGCGGTAGTTACCACCGGTAATGAGCTGGTCGTGCTGGAAGGTGGCAACAAGCTGTGGGCCAAGAACCTCAATACTTCTGCCTTCACTGCACCTTTGGTAGCGGGCGGACGTGTATTTGTGCTGGCTGCGGATCGTTCAGTCACTGCATTTGACGCGCAAAATGGCGCCCGTCTGTGGACGCAAAAGCGCGACGGTGAACCGCTGGTCTTGCGTCAGCAAGGTGTCTTGCAAGCGCATGGCAACACCTTGCTGGCAGGCTTGTCTGGCCGTCTGGTAGCGCTCAATCCTGATAACGGGGCCATTGAGTGGGAATCGCCATTGGCCGCTCCGCGTGGCACCAATGATGTCGAGCGCCTGGTGGATCTCGTAGGCCCTGCTAGTCGAATCGATAGCGTGGTATGCGCACGCGCATTTCAGGCTTCGGTGGGCTGTGTGGATGTTAATAGGGGGCAAACTGTCTGGGCACAAACTGCCAAAGGAGCAGTGGGAATTGATGGTGATGCAGAGTACGTGTTTGGCACCGAAAGCAACGGCATTGTGCAGGCATGGAGTCGCACGGATGGCGCAAAGCAATGGTCGGTGGACCGTTTCCAGCACCGCAAGCTGACCGCACCTTTGGTGTTGGGTCGCTCGGTGGTAACGGGTGATGAATCAGGTTTGGTGCATATGCTGTCGCGCAATGATGGCTCGCACCTGAATCGAATGAATACAGATGGAACTGGCGTAGCTGCGGCGCCAGTGGTTGCTGCCAATACGTTGGTGGTTGTGACGCGTGGCGGGGGCATTTTCGGCTTCCGCCCGGATTGACAAAAATTTTCGAATGAAGCCAGTTATTGCCCTCGTCGGGCGGCCCAATGTGGGCAAATCGACCTTGTTTAACCGTCTGACAAAGACCCGTGACGCTATCGTTGCGGACTTTGCTGGTTTGACCCGCGACCGCCATTACGGCCATGGTCGCCAAGGTAAACATGAATATATCGTGATTGATACGGGCGGTTTTGAGCCCGATGCTTCCAAGGGCATCTTTAAGGAGATGGCCAAGCAAACGCGTCAGGCAGTCGCTGAAGCGGATGTGGTGATGTTTGTGGTGGATGCCCGTGATGGCTTGTCTGCCCAGGATCACGACATCGGCAACTATCTGCGTCGTCTGGGTAAGCCTTGCTTACTGGTGGCCAATAAAGCCGAAGGCATGAAAGCTGGTGCACAACTGTCTGAGTTCTTTGAACTGGGTTTGGGTGAGGTGCACCCCGTTTCGGCGGCGCATGGCCAAGGCATCAAAGACATCGTAGAACTTGCGCTGGCACCCTTGCTGTTGCAAGACTCCGCAGAAGAAACGATCGAAGATGTAGAAGCCCGTCCTGTGCGATTGGCGTTGGCCGGACGTCCGAATGCGGGCAAGTCGACACTGATCAACACTTGGCTGGGCGAAGAGCGTTTGGTGGCATTTGACATGCCCGGCACCACACGCGATGCCATCTCTGTGCCTTTTGAGCGCAATGGTCAGCAGTTTGAACTGATCGACACTGCAGGTTTGCGCCGCAGGGGCAAAGTTTTTGAAGCGATTGAGAAGTTCTCGGTCGTCAAGACTTTGCAGGCCATTGAAGACGCTAACGTTGTGGTCATTTTGATTGACGCTACTGAAGGTGTCACCGATCAAGATGCGCACATAGCGGGCTATGTCTTGGAAAGTGGACGCGCTGTAGTGTTGGCGATCAATAAATGGGATGCTGTGGACGACTACCAGCGTCAGCTGGTGGAGCGAGCAATCGAAACACGTCTAGGCTTCTTGAAGTTCGCAGCCTTGCACTACATCTCTGCTGTGAAACGCCAAGGCTTGGCACCACTTTGGGCATCCATCGTGCAAGCGCATAAGGCTGCAACCTGCAAGATGCCAACACCCGTGCTCACACGGGTACTGATGGAGGCCGTGCAGTATCAAACACCAAAGAAAGTGGGTGCTTATCGTCCGAAGCCGCGTTTTGCGCACCAAGGCGGTATGAACCCCCCAGTCGTTGTCGTCCACGGAAATTCGGTGGAACATATTACTGATGCCTATAAGCGTTTCTTAGAAGGCCGTATCCGTAAAGAATTTAATCTGGTAGGTACGCCCTTGAGGATTGAGTTCAAAACTTCCCACAATCCCTACGCCGACTGAGGCGGGAAGCCATCACCATAGCGCTGCAAGTGAGCGATTTCCTCAAGGAAGAAGGGCACTCAATGTGCTGTGGTAAGGTGTCGGTTTACAACAACATTTCCGAACACGGAGAATATCGTGAGCAATAAAGGCCAACTCCTGCAAGATCCTTTTCTGAACGCACTGCGTCGTGAGCACGTCCCGGTCTCCATTTATTTGGTGAACGGCATCAAGCTGCAAGGTCAGATTGAATCCTTCGACCAATACGTCGTGTTGCTGCGCAATACAGTCACACAAATGGTCTATAAGCACGCTATTTCCACCATCGTTCCTGGACGTCCGGTGAGCTTTAGCACCGCCGATAACAACGACAACGAGGCTACAGCCGCTTGAAACTGTTGATCTATCCCTTCCCTGTGCGTCTGTGCGGGGTGGGGGAGGTAGTGGCATGAGCATGAACGCCACTTCTTCCCCTGACGCCACCCCGGTTGTGCTGGTAGGCGTTGATTTTGGTTTGCCACACTTCGACAGCGAGCTTGAAGAGTTAGGGCTGCTGGCGCAAACCGCTGGATTAAACCCCGTTGCACGTATTTCCTGCAAGCGCAAAGCGCCCGATGCCGCCTTGTTTATTGGCAGCGGTAAAGCGGATGAAATTCGCATGCTCGCGCAAATGCACGGAGCGCAAGAAATCCTGTTTGATCAGGCGCTAAGTCCTGCCCAACAGCGCAATCTTGAGCGCCATCTGGAGATGCCTGTCAATGACCGTACGTTGTTGATTTTAGAAATCTTTGCACAGCGTGCTCGCAGTCACGAAGGCAAGCTCCAGGTCGAGTTGGCGCGGTTGCAATACGTCAGCACGCGCTTGGTACGTCGCTGGACCCACTTGGAGCGCCAGATGGGCGGTATCGGTGGTCGTGGTGGTCCTGGCGAAAAGCAGATTGAGCTGGATCGACGCATGATTGCCGAGGCCATCAAGCGCACTAAAGACAAGCTGCAAAAAGTCAAGAAGCAACGCCAAACCCAACGCCGTCAGCGCGAGCGCCGTGATGTTTTCAACATTTCGTTGGTAGGCTATACCAATGCCGGTAAATCTACGTTGTTCAATGCTTTGGTCAAAGCGCGTGCCTATGCTGCGGATCAGTTATTTGCTACGTTAGATACCACCACTCGGCAACTGTATTTGAGTGAAGCCAGTTTGTCGGTTTCGCTTTCCGATACGGTGGGTTTCATTCGAGATTTGCCGCACGGATTGGTGGCAGCCTTCCAAGCCACACTGCAAGAAGCCGTAGATGCAGATTTACTGCTGCACGTAGTGGATGCATCCAATGAAACCTTTCCCGAGCAGATGGATCAAGTACGCAAGGTACTAGGTGAAATCGATGCGCTCGGCATTGCCCAAGTCTTGGTATTCAATAAATTGGATGCTTTGTCTGCAGAGCGAATGCCTGCTGTGTTGCAAGATACGTATGACGTGGATGGCGTTGCTGTACCGCGTGTATTTGTTAGTGCTCGCACGGGTGCCGGTTTGCCTGAGTTACGGCAATTGCTTGCAGATGCTGCGTTGGCCTCACGCCAAAACCCCGCTGGTGGGGACTTGGACTTTGAGGGCGATATATACCAGCTTGAGCAAGCGCCACCTGAAAAACGGGACGATTGAGCAGAAGTTGCCCAACCCAATTGGGCACAATGCACGATGGTTCATTGCTATTTCAATTTGAGACTTTTCGCATGAATTTCCTGAATCGCGCCCCACGCTGGGCAGTGTTGCCAGAACGCTTGCGGGGAATGTTCAATCTGAATGATCCCCGCTGGGGCCGTGGTGAGGACAAAAATGCAGGGGAGGGCGAGCAGCGCCCGGATTCTGATCGTCCTGTGCCGCCGCCTTCTTCTAATCAACCCTCTCGTGGGCAAAATAACCAGTCCGGGCAACCTCCAGACCTGGATGAGTTATGGCGCGATCTCAATCGCAAGCTTTCAGGGTTGTTTGGTGGCAAGCCACCACAAGGTCCCCCTCGCGGTAACGGAGGGCCGCCACCCAGTATGAAAGGCACCGGAATTGGTGTTGGTGTCATCGCTGGTATTGCGGTACTGATTTGGCTGGGGACAGGCTTTTTTATCGTACAAGAAGGTCAGCAAGCAGTTATCACGCAATTTGGCAAATACCACTCAACGGTTGGCGCTGGCTTTAACTGGCGTTTGCCTTCGCCTGTGCAAAATCACGAGCTGGTTTACGTTTCGCAAATTCGTTCTGTGGACGTAGGCCGTGACAACGTCATCAAGAGCACTGGTTTGCGTGAGTCGGCCATGTTGACCGAAGACGAGAACATCGTTGAGATCAAATTTGCCGTGCAATACCGTCTGAGTGACGCGCGTGCTTGGCTGTTCGAAAGCAAAAGCCCAGATCTCGCAGTCGTGCAAGCAGCAGAAACTGCTGTACGTGAAGTCGTCGGCAAGATGCGCATGGACACCGCACTGGCCGAAGAGCGTGACCAGATTGCTCCGCGTGTGCGCGATCTGATGCAGTCCATCTTGGATCGTTACAAAGTTGGTGTTGAGGTGGTTGGCATCAATATGCAGCAAGGCGGTGTGCGCCCGCCAGAGCAAGTGCAGGCGGCATTTGACGACGTGCTTAAAGCAGGGCAAGAACGTGAGCGCGCAAAGAATGAAGCGCAAGCGTATGCCAATGACGTAGTGCCACGCGCCACAGGTGCTGCTGCTCGTTTGGCTGAGGAGGCGCAAGGTTATCGCGAACGGATTGCAGCGCAGGCTGAAGGTGATGCGCAGCGTTTTAGTGCCTTGCTGGTGGAATACAAAAAGGCTCCCCAAGTGACACGAGACCGTTTGCATACTGAAGCTATGCAAGAGGTCTACAGCAACGTGACCAAGGTGCTGGTGGATACGCGTCAAGGCTCGAACTTGCTGTATTTGCCACTGGATAAAATCATGCAAAGTGCAGGCGCAACTCAGCAAGCTGCACAAGATGCAGTATCCCGTGCGCAATCGCAAAACGGTGCGAACGTTGTCCCTGCTACCCCCGATACTCGTGTGCGTGATGCAAATCGCTCGCGAGATCGTGATTCCCGCTGAGGAGATCTGTTGTGAACAGAGTTGGATTTATTGCCTCTAGCCTGCTGGTTGTGCTGGCCCTGTTGAGCTCGATGCTCTTCGTGGTGGATCAGCGCCAGTTTGGCGTGGTCTATGCCTTGGGTCAAATCAAGAGTGTCATCACTGAGCCCGGCTTGAATTTCAAGTTGCCCCCGCCATTTCAAAACGTGCGCTATATCGATAAGCGCCTGTTAACGTTGGACAGTACAGATACCGAGCCCATGCTGACTGCGGAAAAGCAGCGCGTAGTGATTGACTGGTATGTGCGCTGGCGCATTACGAATCCCTCGGAATACATTCGTAACGTGGGTCTGGATGAGAATGCCGGTGCCATGCAACTCAATCGTGTGGTACGCAACGCTTTTCAAGAAGAAGTCAATAAGCGTACGGTTCGTGAATTACTTTCGACCAAGCGCGAGACGTTGATGGCCGACGTAAAAGAGGAAGTCTTAAAGGCAGTCTCTGGCGGTAAGGCTTGGGGCATGGATGTGGTAGACGTGCGTATTACACGTGTCGATTACGCAGAAACCATCACGGAATCTGTGTATCGCCGCATGGAAGCAGAACGCAAGCGTGTGGCCAATGAGCTGCGTTCGACCGGTGCTGCTGAAGGCGAAAAGATTCGTGCGGAAGCTGATCGCCAGCGCGAAATCACGATTGCCAATGCTTACCGCGATGCGCAAATCATCAAAGGTGAGGGCGACGCCCAAGCTGCTCGCATCTATGCGGAATCTTTTGGGCAAGATGCCCAATTCGCTAAGTTCTATCGCAGTCTGGAAGCTTACAAAGCTAGCTTTGCAAGTAAAAATGATGTGATGCTGGTGGATCCTGCAAGTTCTGACTTCTTCAAGACCTATCGTAGTAGCGGAAGCGGCAGCAACTAACAGCCCTTCGCTGTTCAGCGAAAGCCCTCAAGGCCAATCCAGGTTCCGATGGAAACGCAAGTTTCTAGACGGCCTGCGTTGGCCTTTGTTCTTTGTGGAGCGCTTGTTTGCTTTTGATTTCCCCGTGTCATTGGTGAGCGGTTATGCACTGTGCTTATGGCCTTGTGCGCCGGTCAGACGCGCTGCGTGGACGTATCCTGTATCGCAGTCAGTCCAGACCTGCTGTGGTCGCAGAAATAACGTGTACCAAGTCTAGGCCTTAAGGCTTTGTGCGGTCTATTGCACGATAGCCGATAGAATTGCGTTTTTAACAGCCTCCCCTTTTTTCCATGTCCGCTTGGGTCCTGCCGGATCACATTGCCGATGTTTTGCCTTCCGAGGCACGACACATCGAAGAACTGCGTCGAGGTTTGCTCGATACGGCACGCAGCTATGGGTATGAATTGGTCATGCCCCCTCTCTTGGAGTATTTGGATTCTTTGCTTACCGGCACGGGTGAAGCACTGAATCTACAGACTTTCAAACTGGTAGATCAAATCTCAGGTCGCTCCATTGGTTTGCGTGCTGATACGACGCAGCAGGTAGCGCGCATTGACGCGCACCTGCTTAATCGTCAGGGCGTCACGCGCCTGTGCTATTGCGGTCCTGTGTTGCATGCAACGCCGGATCGCCCTCGGGCCACGCGGGAACCTTTGCAGTTCGGTGCCGAGATTTACGGGCACGCAGGGCTTGAAGCGGATGTGGAGGCGCTCAGCCTTGCTTTGGCGTGCGTTGAAGGTGCGGGGGTGATCAATCTCACGGTTGATCTGGCTGACGTTCGCATTGTTCGCAGCCTGCTGGCTGGGGTCATGGTGGATGCCAGTGTGCTTCAAAAAGTGCATGCAGCGCTGGCGACCAAAGATGCAACCGAACTCGCTGACATCACCAAGAATTTTCCGCAGGCTTCGCGCGAAGGCTTGAGGGCGTTGCTGCAACTGTACGGTGATGTCACCGTGCTGGACGAAGCCGAAAAGGCTTTGGCACGCACGCCGGGTGCGCAGCACGTGCTGCAGAACTTGAAATGGTTTGCAGCACAGTTTTCACAGGCGAACGTCACGTTCGATCTGGCGGATCTGCGCGGCTACTCTTATTACAGCGGCACACGCTTTGCCGTTTACGCCCCGGGCGCTAGTGATGCACTGGTGCGCGGTGGCCGTTACGACGAAGTGGGTGCTGTTTTTGGACGCAATCGCCCTGCGGCGGGCTTTTCACTGGACATCAAGCAGTTGGTGTCTGTGGTGCCAACGCGTCCGCTGCGAGCGGCCATCCGCGCTCCCTGGGGCAATGATGCACAGCTGAGTTTTGCTATTGCGCAGTTGCGCAGCCAAGGTGAAACCGTCGTCTGTGTATTGCCCGGGCATGAGAGCGAGGTGGACGAATTCCACTGCGACCGAGAACTGGCGCAATGCGCCGGTCAATGGGTCGTTCAAGCCGTTTAAGGCATTATTCAATTCACCGGATTTGAGATTATGAAAGCAACCAAAGGTCGCAATGTGGTCGTCGTCGGTACCCAGTGGGGCGACGAAGGCAAGGGTAAGTTAGTCGATTGGCTGACCGAAAGTGCCCAAGGCGTCGTGCGCTTCCAAGGCGGTCACAACGCAGGTCATACGCTGGTGATTAACGGCGTGAAGACTGCGCTGCACCTGATTCCGAGCGGCATCATGCGCCCCGGCGTGAAGTGCTACATCGGCAACGGGGTGGTGCTCTCCGCTGGCAAGCTGTTTGAAGAAATTGAAGGTCTGGAAAAGGCCGGCGTGTCCGTGCGTGACCGCCTGCGCGTGTCGGAAGCCTGTCCATTGATCTTGCCTTTTCACCAAGCACTGGACGTGGCCCGTGAAGCGGCCCGCGAACAAGGCGGCGTGCAAAAGATTGGCACGACCGGCAAGGGCATTGGCCCCGCTTACGAAGACAAGATCGCTCGCCGTGCCTTGCGCGTGCAAGATTTGAAGCACCCAGAACGCTTTGCCACCAAGCTGCGCGAACTGCTGAATCTGCACAACCACATTCTGGTGGAAGTGCTGGGTTCTAAGAAGTTTGAATTCGCCGATGCGCTTAAGCCTTACATGAAGGGCGGCGAAGTGCAGTTTGACGTGGTGTATGAAGAAGCCATGCGCCACGCAGAGCTGCTCAAACCCATGATCGCTGACGTCTCGCGCGAACTGAATGATGCCCACGCTGCAGGTGCCAACCTGCTGTTTGAAGGCGCACAAGGCACCTTGCTGGACGTGGATCACGGCACCTATCCCTACGTTACATCGTCGAACTGTGTGGCTGGCAATGCCGCCGCTGGCGCTGGTGTTGGCCCTGGCATGCTGCACTACATCTTGGGCATCACCAAGGCGTACTGCACACGTGTGGGCGGCGGCCCCTTCCCGACCGAGCTGGAATGGGAAAAAGAAGGCACACCGGGCTACGTCATGTCGACCGTAGGCGCTGAGAAGGGTGTCACTACGGGCCGTTCGCGCCGCTGTGGCTGGTTTGACGCTGCGCTGCTCAAGCGCTCGGCACAAATCAACGGTTTGTCGGGCCTGTGCATCACCAAGCTGGACGTGCTGGACGGTATTGAAGAGCTGCAACTGTGCGTGGGTTACGAGCTGGACGGTGAAAAGATCGACATCCTGCCCTTGGGCGCGGACGATATCGAGCGCTGCAAGCCCATTTATGAATCCATCCCCGGCTGGACAGACACAACCGTGGGTGTGACTGACTACGACAAGTTGCCCGCTGCTGCGCGCAATTACCTGGACCGTATTGCGGAAGTGACCGGCGTGCCAATCGCTATGGTTTCGACCAGCCCGGACCGTGACCACACGATCCTGATGCAAAACCCCTACGCTGCTGCGTAAGTGGCGTTGCCTCTATAAACACGCTCCTTCGCAAAATTACACAGGAATACGAACATGTTGACTGAAGACGGCAAGCACTTGTACGTGAGCTACGATGAATATCACGGCCTGATCGAAAAGCTGGCTTTGAAGATTCACCAGTCCGGCTGGGAATTTGACACCATCTTGTGCTTGGCCCGTGGTGGCTTGCGCCCCGGTGATATCTTGAGCCGCATTTTTGACAAGCCTTTGGCCATCATGTCCACGAGCTCTTACCGTGCGGAAGCCGGCAAGGTGCAAGGTCATCTGGACATCGGTCGTTTCATCGCTACGCCCAAGGGTGAAATCGCTGGCCGCGTGCTGCTGGTCGATGATCTGGCCGACACTGGTGTGACGTTGAACGCCGTGGTCAAGCGCTTGAAGGAAAACTACGAGCCCATTACGGAGTTGCGTACTGCGGTGATCTGGACCAAGGGCGTCTCTTCGTTCAAATCGGATTACTCCGTTGAAGACCTGCCTACGAATCCTTGGATTCACCAACCTTTCGAAGGCTACGACAACCTGTCGCCCGTAAAGTTGATGGAGAAGTGGAAGCTGTAATTGCAGCTATACCTCTGTAAAAAGGAGTCACTTGCGGACTCCTTTTTTTATGCGTATTAATCAAAAATAAGAGCAGCAAGCCGTTGTCAAGCAAAGATATCAGCAATGAAGCATTGCAAAGTTGAGTGTTTGTAAGGGCAAGGTGCTCCTCATTTTGATAGCTTGCAGCGCAAAGGTTTTGTTTGCCGCAGCATTTTGGATCTTGATTCCGATAGCACGGTGGATTAATGCGCGGATCTGCACCAACTTTTTCCCATGCACCCCATGCTTGAGCCTGCGATGAGGTAGTAATTGCAGCACGGCCACGTGCTGTTAAGTAAATGCATCAAAGTGGTGCGTGCTTACGAACTAAAATGGTGCCTTTAAAGCTGCCTCGCAGGAGGTGACTTGATGTGCACCAAAATGGTGAGTCATTTCATGGCCATGAAGCGGGTGCTTCATGAGCTTATGCTTACTTAAGTATGAAGCAAGGTGGTTGCCGAGCTGGCACGCAAACTGCTTTGCTAAACGCGTACTTTCTATGAAGCGCTTTTCCAGGAGAACCTGATGGCTAAGACCGTTGCAGATGTGATGAACCTAGTGAAGGAGAACGAGGTCAAGTTTATTGACTTCCGCTTCACTGATACCCGTGGCAAAGAGCAGCACGTGACCGTGCCTTTGTCGCACTTCGATGAGGACAAGTTCGCATCGGGCCATGCATTTGACGGTTCATCCGTGGCTGGCTGGAAGGGTATCGAGGCATCGGACATGCTGCTGATGCCTGATCCCAACACTGCCAACATCGACCCCTTCTTTGAAGAAACCACACTGATTTTGCAGTGCGATGTGATCGAGCCCGGTGATGGCAAAGCCTATGAGCGCGATCCACGTTCGGTGGCAAAGCGTGCAGAAGCCTACTTGAAGGCTTCCGGCTTGGGCGATACCGCATACTTCGGTCCAGAGCCAGAATTTTTCATCTTTGACGGCGTGCGCTGGGGCACTGAGCCCCACAATCCGCACTTCGAAATCGAAGAGTACGAAGCACCCTGGAACACCGGTACCAAGTTTGAAGGCGGTAACCGTGGCCACCGTCCACGTGTCAAGGGCGGCTACTTCCCCGTGCCTCCTGTCGACAGCACGCAAGACATGCGTGCTGAGATGTCCTTGATTCTCGAATCGCTGGGCATTCCGGTGGAAGTGTTCCACCACGAAGTGGCTGGCGCTGGCCAAAACGAAATCGGTACACGCTTTTCTACCTTAGTAGAGCGCGCCGACTGGACACAGCTGCAAAAGTACGTGATCTGGAACGTAGCGAACACTTATGGCAAGACTGCCACTTTCATGCCCAAGCCATACGCTGGCGACAACGGCTCGGGCATGCACGTGCACCAGTCGGTGTGGAAAGACGGCAAGAACCTGTTCGCAGGCGACGGCTACGCCGGTCTGTCTGAGTTCGCGCTGTACTACATCGGCGGCATCATCAAGCATGCACGCGCGCTGAACGCTATCACTAACCCCGGTACCAACTCATACAAGCGTCTGGTGCCCGGCTTTGAAGCGCCCGTAAAGCTGGCTTACTCGGCCAAAAACCGCTCGGCTTCGATCCGTATTCCTTACGTGAGCAATCCCAAGGGCCGCCGCGTGGAAGCACGTTTCCCCGATCCACTGATGAACCCCTACTTGGGCTTTGCTGCCTTGTTGATGGCTGGTTTGGATGGCGTGGAAAACAAAATCCATCCGGGCGAAGCTGCCACCAAGGATCTGTACCACCTGCCTCCAGAAGAAGACAAGTTGGTACCTACGGTCTGCCACAGCTTGGATCAAGCCCTGGAAGCTCTGGATGCTGACCGTGCTTTCCTGACCAAGGGCGGCGTATTCAGCGACAGCATGATCGACGCTTACATTGAATTGAAGATGGGCGAGGTAACACGTTATCGCCAGGCAGTACACCCTGTCGAATTCGACATGTACTACTCGTTGTAATGGCAATGACCGAGGCTGCCCGGCGCTGCCTCGGTATTGTTTTTACAAAGTCAAAGGCAGCCAGTAGGCTGCCTTTTTTGCAGGGCGTGTTTTCCAAGCGTGGCTGCTATCAAGGACAGCAAGAAATTCGCATTGCACAATAGCGCAGTGCACTGAAATGCTGTGAGCTTCTCAGTGGTCCCCGTCTTGTAAGGAAACACCAGCATGAGGCAAAAGATTTTGGCAGCGGTATGTGCAAGTGCTTGGCTGGTTGGTCAGCCGTGGGCCTTCGCGCAAGAACGTATCTACCGCTGTGGCAATGAATACACCAACAATCAGGCGCTTGCCAAGCAGCGCAATTGCCAGGTGATTGAGGGTGGTCATGTGACGGTCATACACAGCCAGTCCCCAGGTTTAACGGGGGGCAATACTGCTTCTGCTTCCAAGTCCGCACAGACTCCCAGCCCTAACCGGACAGTCAAGGTGGAAGCGGGCCAACAAAAGGCGCGTGACAGTGATGCGCGTTCCATCTTGCAAGCTGAGTTAACCAAAGCACAAGAAAGGCTGGGGGCCTTGCGGCTGGAATTTAATGAGGGCAACCCCACCAAGACGGCCTTGGAGTTGCGCAACCCTCAAGTTTTTAATGAGCGCTTAGAACAATTAAAAGCCAGCATTACTCGGCAAGAAAGTGATGTAGCTGGTATTGAGCGTGAATTAGAGCGCCACCGTGGTGGCTGATTGACAAGAACTGATGACATCTATGGCCTTCGCTAATAGCTCGGCAAGCCTGCACTTTGCTGCTTTGGATTTGCTTTCGACCTTGACCGTGGTCGTTGATAAAAAGGGCGCAGTGATTTTTGCCAATGCGGCCGTAGAAAGTGCGATGGGAATTTCTCGGCGCATGCTGGACGGTGGGGAGTTCGCACAATACCTGTCTGCACCCTCGATGCTGCGCACCGGCCTGGAGTCTGCAGACGGACAAAGTTATGCAGCAATGAGCTTTGACACTGGCTTGCAGCGTGCCGTGCAGGAACCCTTGTTTGTGCATGTCACGGTCACGCCGATAGAGCACACAGAGCTGAAATTGGTGGAGCTGTGGGTGCTGGAGCAGCAAGCCCGGCAAGACCGAGAGGAGCGTTTGGTAGAGCAAGCGCAGGCCAACAAAGAGCTGGTGCGCAATCTGGCCCACGAAATCAAAAATCCTTTGGGCGGTATTCGCGGCGCGGCGCAATTGCTGGAAATGGATCTGGAGAGCAAGGAGCTCAAGGAATACACGCAAGTCATCATTCATGAGGCTGACCGTTTGCAGAGTCTGGTGGACCGTTTGCTGGCGCCACACCGTCATCCGCATCAATTGGTGGACTTGAACATTCATGAAGTCTGCGAACGTGTGCGCTCCTTGGTGCTGCTGGAGCATCCCCAAGGATTGAAGATCCGGCGTGACTACGATATTTCTATTCCGGAGTTCAAAGGGGATCGCGCGCAGCTGATTCAGGCCTTGCTCAATATCGTCCAGAACGGCGCCCAGGTGCTCTCGGAAGAGATTGCGCGTGGCCAAGCAGAGATCACTTTGCGCACACGGGTTGTGCGCCAAGTAACTATTGGCCGTCAGCGGCACAGGTTGGCATTGGAATTGCATGTGATTGACAACGGCCCCGGCGTGCCAGATCACATCAAGGAGCGGATTTTTTATCCGTTGGTGACTGGTCGGGATGGTGGCTCGGGTTTGGGACTGCCGCTGGCACAGACATTCGTGCAGCGCCATCACGGTCTCATTGAGTGCGAAAGCGTGCCGGGGCGTACGGACTTTCGCATACTCATCCCGTTGCCTGACAACGCGGGCTCTCAGAGAACAACCAACGGAAGGTAAACACAGCATATGAAGCCGATCTGGATAGTAGATGACGACCCCTCGATCCGCTTCGTCTTAGAAAAGGCGTTGGCGCGCGAAAGTTTGGATACACGCAGTTTTAGCAATCCTCGGGAAGTGCTTGCAGCACTGGCTGATTTGCCGCAGGGCGATCCGGCGCAACAAGGACCGCGTGTACTGGTCAGCGATATTCGCATGCCTGGTGGCTCGGGCCTGCAACTGCTGGAGCAATTGCACGCTCAGCAGCCAGATTTGCCGGTCATCATCATGACGGCTTACTCCGACTTAGACAGTGCAGTTTCTGCTTTTCAGCGCGGTGCTTTTGAGTACTTGCCCAAACCATTTGATTTGCCCAAGGCCGTACAACTGATCCGGCGCGCCGTGGAAGAGAGTGAACGCGAGCAGGTTGCTGAAGAGCGGCAGACGGTCATGGCCGAAATGCTGGGGCAAGCGCCTGCTATGCAAGATGTGTTTCGCGCAATTGGCCGATTGAGCCAAAGCTCGGTAACGGTGATGATCACTGGTGAATCAGGGTCTGGCAAAGAGCTGGTGGCCCGTGCTCTACACAAGCACTCTCCGGTGTCCAATGGCCCATTTGTCGCGATCAATACGGCTGCAATTCCCAAGGACTTGCTGGAGTCGGAACTGTTTGGTCATGAACGCGGTGCTTTTACTGGCGCGCAAACCCAGCGGCGTGGGCGTTTCGAACAAGCCGAAGGCGGCACGCTGTTTCTGGATGAAATTGGCGATATGCCCTTCGATTTGCAAACGCGCCTGCTGCGCGTGTTGTCGGATGGACAGTTCTACCGCGTGGGAGGGCACACGGCGGTTAAAAGCAATGTCCGGGTGATTGCTGCCACACACCAGAATTTGGAGCAGCGCGTGAAAGATGGCATTTTCCGCGAGGACTTATTCCACCGTCTTAATGTCATTCGCTTGCGCTTGCCTTCACTGCGTGAGCGCGCAGAAGATGTGCCAATGCTGACTAAGCATTTCTTGCAGCGCAGCGCCAAACAATTGGGGGTAGAGCCCAAACGCATTGCTGACACTGCTTTGCAGCGTCTAGCGCAGTTCAGCTTTCCAGGTAATGTGCGGCAGCTAGAAAACATTTGCCACTGGCTGACCGTGATGGCACCTGCGCAGCAAATCTCAGTGCAGGATTTACCTCCGGAAGTATTGCATCGCTCTACCGCAGCACCAGACGCCTCGATCACGGCAACCGAGCGTCAAGGCGAGCCCATGCATCTGTCCGCTTCCATGGAGATGGGGAAAACCGTAGTGCAGCTAACGTCTGCGGCGATGGGGTCGCCCCCTGATTTTTCATCTGCCGCCGACGATCACCGTTGGGAAAGTTTGCTGGAGGCTGAAGCACGAAAATTGTTAGCTCAGGGTCACCACGACGTGTGGGATATCTTGAGCAAGCGCTTTGAATCGAGTTTGATTACGACTGCGCTGGCTCAGACGCATGGCAAACGCATGGAAGCCGCACAACGCCTGGGAATTGGTCGCAACACCATTACGCGAAAAATTCAGGAGCTAGGCCTGGATGAAGCAGAAAGAGGCGCCGCTGAGTAAAGCAAGCTGAGTGAAATAAATTGGAAGTTAGCGCACCAGCAGTGCGCTAATTTTTTAAGTGGCTATAGAGGTATAGACAGCTTCAGCAGATTATTAGGTTCGTCCTACGTAGGACCCCCTTGGCCGCTGACTTAGATGCTGGAGGATTTTTTCGACAATAGAGTAATTCGTTTGTCGACTTGTATTTGTCAGAAATGCCTAAGTTATGGCCCCATGCACCTCAAATTCCGTTGCCGCGCCTCTGGTTATGTATCAACCTAGGGGCGTTTTCAGTATTGCCAAAACTTCAAAGCAGCAAACCGCTTATGTCGCTCTCTTAGACATGCGTGTGCGCACGGTAGAAAAACAAGAGGATGCTTACTGGCGGACGCGTTTTTGCCGTGAAGATTACTACGTTCCAGGGCGCGGTTACGACCAATATCAGCCTGCCTATGCGATGGGGTGTAGCAATGCGCTGCAGCAGTCTGACGCCGATTTCCAAGACTTAGAACGCGAAATGGAAGCGCAATGGGCTACCGATAGCGGCTCCAGCTTGTTGCCATGGCGTGAAGTGCGTTTCGCCATACAGGCAGCTTGGGAACGCACTGCTTCGCATAGGCTGAAAATTGAGCTGCCCGCGTTAAATTCCCCAGCCGTTGTAGATGTGTTGGGTGATATACAACCCATTTATCGCAGTTGCGTAGCTTTAGCGGATGATTTGCAGCGTATGGGTAGTGTGCCAATGAGCAGCTTTGCTCACCAAGTTCTGCAGCGACATAGCCAAATGTTGCGTGGCTTTGCCTTGACGCTGCAGAAAAAAATGGCGTTGGACGTGCGCAGGCAAACTCCTGATGTATTTACGCACTGGTCTCACTGCTGGCGTAGTCAATGGGCGCAATTTAAAAATCGTATGGCTGAATGGGAGCCTGCTCAAGTTTTTGAGTTGTGTGAGGTGCGCGAGCGCAAACTGTTTACTGCTTACCAGCGTACGCTGCATAAAAAACTCCCTGCAGAAATATCGGAGCTGCTGCAGCAACAATCCCATCAGCTCAAAATCAATGTGGACAGATTAGGCTGGGTGCGTGCCAACTGGAGTTTGTAGAGGCACTATCTTTGCATCGAAGCACAGCAACCAACAGGCTGCTTTTTCTTGGCCTTGTGCAGGACTGAGGCCAAGACTCGCGCAGCGACTGAAAAGCGCCAATACTTCAAGTTGCTAAGGGACTTGCCTCATCTTGAGCACTTTTCCCACATCTAAGTCTGAAGCTCAATTGAACAATCAGTTCTATAGCAGGCCCATCAATAAAAGTAGGCTCTTAGACTGAAAGGGAACACTCATGACCATGCACTACACCGGAGCCTTGTTGGGGCGAGAGGCGATTATCCAGTTCCCTGAAAGTACAGCGCAGGTACGTTATTCCGTGCGTGGTGAACTGCACTGGCGCGTCACGGACAAGAATGGAAATGTCACTCACGGAAATGAGCGGTTGAGCTATCTCCAGCTGTCGGATTCACTGCACTTTTTAAACTGGATTGAGAAAACTGGATTTACTGTCAGCCAGGTGATTGATACAGAAAATGGCACGGTCAAGGCTTTTTGGTCGTATGCAGACGATCTGAGCGAGAAAGGCCACCGCGCCTCCATGTTTGTCGATGGCAGCTTTAGCTTTGTGTGAAAGAGGCTATCGCTAACGAATGATTTCGCTTTTCACCACCATGTCGAGGACATAGATGCCGCATGTTGGGATCGTGACAGGCCACCTTGTTCCGAAAGTAAGGGTCAACAGCGGCTCAGCTTCTGCTTCGATGGCCCATGTGCGTACTCTGGGTAACTGCATTCCAACTTTTTGCTCCAGTGCCATGAGGGTTGGTTGGTTGCAGGCCATCAAGGTAGAACGTACTCTCCAATAATGGGGCAGCTTGCGCGACTGCGTTTGATAGTGCCTAACCTCTCGGGCCAAGGGTATGTACAGCACTTCTGAAATAGCTTGCGGGACACGAAGCACATTCCTTGGAGAATAAAGCCTGGCAGCAGGGCCATGCAGGAGCGCGCTGAGAGCTATAAAATCATGAGCGCTTTGATACACACTGCGCTTATCGATTTGTCGTCTGGAATGGTTTATGTCTCCTGATTTTTATTGGTGCCATCGTCGTTGGGCGAGCCGTACCTGCGGCACTTTGACAATGGTGGCGATGCTGACCGCTTGCGCTGGACTCGGTGGTGGAAAGGAGTCCGCACCGAGCATTCCCCAAGTTCAGGAGCGGTTTGGCTCTTCGGCAACCTTTTCGCGCATGTTTGATGCCACGCCTACCCAGGTCTGTGAGGCAGCGCGACGTGCCTTGCTCAGCCAAGGCTACATCGTGAATAAAGCCGAAAAAGAGATGGTAGAGGGCCAAAAAAGCTTTCAGCCGCAGTCGGATCGCCACGTGCAGATGAATATCCGCGTCACTTGTGTGCCCGACAGTGCACAAGGCAAGCTCAGCACGGGCTTTGTCACTGCTTTGCAAGATAGCTTTGCATTGAAGATGGCCAGCAATTCCGCCAGCTTGGGGGTCAGCATGCTCGGCTCTGTCTCGGTGCCTGTTGCAGCAGGGCATGATTCCATGATCAAGATCGGTAGCGAAACCGTGACTGCCGATGCTTTCTATGACGGCTTCTTTGATCTGATGCGTCGTTACTTGATCGTCGACATTCAGCCCCTGGGCGCGGCGCCCAGCGCTTCGCGCACGTTCGAATAAAAGAAAACTCAAAATAAATAGCTTCTGGCCCTTGCTGCATAAGGGCTAGAAGCTATTTTTATGCCTATTGCATCAATCTGCATCAATCTGCATCAATCCATAAACAGGGCCGGGTCGACCATGGTGCGGTTGAGCATGACGCCCCAATGCAGGTGTGGACCCGTCACGCGACCACTTGCGCCGACTTTGCAAAACGCTTGCCCTTTTTTTACGGCATCGCCCACTTTGCATTGCATGCTGGAGAGGTGACAGTACATGGTGAGCAGGCCACCGCCATGGTCCAGCCAGACGGTGCCGCCGTTAAAGAAGTAGTCCGCCACATCGACCACTTTGCCAGCCAGCGGGGCCGTGATGGCGGTACCTGTGGGTGCGGCAATATCCATTCCGCTGTGTGGATTGCGTGCTTGCCCGTTAAAGAGACGGCGCAGGCCAAAGCTGCTGCTGCGCCTGCCGGGGCAGGGCTGGCCCATGTGCAAAGCTGCAGCATCAGGCAGCGGCGAGCTAAACATGGCCATGATGGTTTGCTGGTGCGCTCTTTCTTTTTCGTGGCGCGCCAGGTCAGCAGGTGCCAGGTCTACGGTTTTGGGCGCAACCTTCAGGCGTTGCTCGGCATATTTTTTGTCGTGCACGACATAGTCCATCGATTGCATGCCATCGTCGTTGTGCACAGTAACTGTATGAACGCCGGTCTTGGCAGACAGTGGAATGCCAATCAAGGCTGTCCATTCAATCATGTCGCCCATGACGAGCACCGGAAAGCCATCGGCTGTACTGACCTGTGGGTGCTTGGCCGAGGGGCCTAACGACAGTCTGGCAACGCCGCCTGGCACGCGGCTGTCCCTAGGGTACAGACGCTGCTCCAAAGGGGCATCATTGCTGGACCATGCAGGTGCTGCCATGTACAAGCCTGTGCTGGCTACCGCCCCCAACCACGAGCGGCGTGACAAATCGAAAGAGTACGTAGGTAAGTCCATGGCAGACATTGTGGCGTGATCGCTGCTTTATTGCTGATGAGGTTGGGTGCGAGCTGCTGCCCGAGTACTGCAGAGACTTTGACATGGCGCAGAAAGATTGCGCCCTGGGCCCTGCCACATTGCCTGCCATTCGCGTTAGCCTCTTGGGCTGTGTCTATTAAAAGTGGTAATGCAATGAACGAATTTCGAATTGTGGTCATCGGTGCCGGCGAAACGGGTACACCTTTGCTCAAGCAGTTGCTGACATCGCCCTTTGTCAATGTGCTGGGCGTTGCGGATTTGAACTTGGAGCTGCCAGGCATTGCCTTGGCGCTGGAGCATGAAGTGCCTGTCACCGACAACTTCATGGATCTGGTACGCCAAGGCGCTGAGGTGGACATCATCATTGACGTCACCGGCGCGCCCAAGGTGCGTGAACAACTTCGGCAGCACATGGTGGACTCGCACAACACCCACACCATCATCATGCATGAGCACATTGCCCTGCTGATGATGTCCTTGTCCGCAGGGAAAATGATCGACAGCAAACACGGCCATCAGCAGTACGCATAAAAATAAAGATAGCTGCCTGCCATTGATGGATAAGGGCTAGAGCCTGTTTTGAACGTCATCAAGTGAATACGGTTAGGCAACCTTGCACAAAGAAAGCTGCTTTCAAGCAGCTTTCTTTTATGGCAGTGTGGCCTAACTTTTCATTTACATAGAGCCGCCGATGCCTAGCAACTGGTGCAGTGGAGTGCTTTTACCGTTGAGCTTGAATTCCCCTTGCGAGTATTCCAGCTCGCTCGTGGACATATCGCCTTGTGTTTTTACAAAGCCTTGGGCAATTAGCGCATCCATGCGTTTTTTGGTCCCGTCCTGTACCTCCGCTTGCAGCGCATCGTCTGCCATTTCCTGGCCCAATTGCTCCAGCAAATTGAGGTAGTCACTGCGTACCTTCTCGCCCATCAGCAGTGCCAGCAGGTCCGTAGGCATAGACAGGCGCAGGGCTCCGTATAAATCGGTCACGGGATCAAAGGTGCTGGAGTTTTCGCCTTGGTAAGCAAGGCGGGCACTGAGTTCGCTTTGCCCCTCTGGCGTACGTATGGCGAAGCGTTCGATGGCAATCTCCGGTTTGCGTCCTAAAAATACGGGCAGGCTGCGCATCAACTCCATACGGTGCGCTTCGTCGCGCATGTTGCCCTGGGTCCAGATCATGACTTGGTCCAGCCATGTGGCATCTATGTTCTTGAGGCGCAGGTCCATCACCAGGCCCGACGTGCGGTAGCCGGGCGCATCCATATTGGCGACCTTGATTTTGAAGTCGTTGTCGATCATTTCTCCGCGCACCGTAGTGGCGGTGTCCAATGCGATGCCTTGCAAGGTGACGCTGGCCCGATCCTCGGGTTCAAACACCTTGATGCTGCTAATTTTCATGCTGGCCGGGCCGTCCCAAAAACTATGCCCAGGGACGACAGCACCAGAAAACTCCAGCGCTGTATCTTGCACTTCCAGGCGTGAGCCATCTTCAGACTTGAGTTGAAGGGCTGGCATGCGTGCCCAGCCTTGGGCGGCATTGCGCTGTGCCGACAAGTTCAGCTGGGCCTGCATTCCGCCCCAGCTCAGGTCAGAGCCATCGGCGAAATTGACCGCCACCTCTGGCGAGCTAATGCTATGTTCGGTCGCGCCACTCCAGGCCATCTGGGAGAGCATTTGCAACACAGCGCGGCCTTGCAGGGCTTGGCGTAAATCAGGGTCGCTGTCTTGCGGCAGCTCAAAACGGCTATCCATACTGCCGCCTTGTCCCTTCGCCCAAGGGCCGTGGGTGATGTGGTGCGTCGCGGTGATATCGAAGCGCTCTTCTTCATCCACAAACGACCATTGTGTCTTGGCCTTGGAGCCGATAATGCCGCGCTCGTATTCCAGCACGCTGACGGAGAAACCGTCTTCGGTGCTCCAGTCCAATGCCGTTTTTTCGAACGACTGCTGGATCTTTCCGCCTACGTAATAGCTGGTGCCCAGCGCTGCAGCGAGTACCAAAGCTCCAGTTCCGAGTACGCCAATGGCCATTTTTTTCATGCACAACCCCTAGTTATCTTGTTTCTTGTGCAGTGCAAAGCAACTGCTTGGCCAAGATTCTAGGAAGCTTGCAGCATTAGCTTTGTAAGCTTTTTAGGCTGTTGTTTTTTGTTATAAATTTTGATAGCTGTTTTCCCTTTATCTATAAGGGCTAGAGGCCAAAAAAGCTCTATATTTGTTGCGCTGTGTTTTTGCGCTTTGAGCAAGCGAGCGAGCAGGCACAAAAAATCCGCCCGAAGGCGGAATGTGTAGAGCTTTGACGCTTCAGAAAATTAGAAGATCAAGGCCAGCAAGATGATGATTGGGATGGGAATGCCTATCATCCACAAAAGAATTGATCGCATCAGAGTCTCCTTTCAGTTTCAGAAAAATTGAGGGCGGTTAGAAGTTGTCGCGCTGGCGGCCGCCGTAAGTGGCAGACAAGCTGCCGACAAAAGCGCCCATCAGCAGTGCCACAAACATCCACAGCATGGAATGCGCAGTGGCTTTGCGGGCTTCTTCAGCGGCCTGCATGGCTTTTTCCTGCGTTTCCTTGGCGGTCTGCTTGGCTTCGTCAATACCTTGCTTCACATCAGCAAAGGTCTTTTGCACGCGTGCTTTGGCCTCAGGCTGGCTGAGATCGGTGCGCTGGGCAATCAGCTGGGCGACGTAGTCGGCATCGGCTTCCGGCAGGGTGCCAGTGCGCAGAGCCTGGCTGAAGATGCTGCCAATTTCCTGTGCGTCTTCAGCGGCAGAGCGTGCCTCGCGTGTGACTTCGCGGGCTTGGTCGGCCATATTCTCGACAGCGTCCGCGGCTTGTTGCTGCTGGGCTTCGGTGGGGCCACCGTTGCGCATCATGCTGCTGATCCAGTAAGACAGATCACCATCGCTGTTGGCCTGCCCAGTGGCTGCACCGACGACGCCGCTGAGCGCTGCAGAGGCTGCGCCACCGGCAGCACTGCCGACTGTGCCGACCGCACCACCGACGACGGTCGCGGTCGTGCTGGCGACGGTTGCTGCAGCTTTACCTGCGCCGGAGATGGCCGATGTGACGACGGAGCCCGCCAGCACAAACATGGCGATGGTCGCCAGTGCCCAAGCCAGAAAGCCGTGGGCGGTATCGCGGAAATACACCTCATCGGTATGTACGCCTTGCCATTTGGTGCGCAGGCGACCGGCCAGATAGCCACCGACGGCAGCCGATGCCAGCTGGGTAATCACCAGCCACACCACCGCACCCCAGCCCACCGTGGACCCATCCGCACCACTGCCTGACCATACGGAAACAGAAGACAGCCCCAAGCCTATGCCCAGCATGAACAGCAGCAACGACAGCACGCCAGCAGCCAATGCGCCTGCAAAGATGGCGGCCCACGAAACGCCACTTTGGCTGGTGGCGGCTCCCACCGCCGTGCTACCCGGTTCATAAACGGTTGTGACCATAAGTGCCTCCTTGTAAAAGTGATTCGTATGGTCGCGTCTGGAGAGTGCTCTGCTTGTAGGAGTGAGAGTCCATTACAGGTACTGCATTGGCCTAGATTCCATAGCGATTACGTTGTAAGTAATGGACTGCAGTGGTGCAGTTGTTCGCGCCAATTCGCGATGGGTGGTGCTGACGAGCGGTCAGCTCTGCAATCACAGTAAAAATGGCCTTGAGCCCTTATCCATAAAGGGCAGGTAGCTAGCAAAGTGATTGTTCTGCCTTTCAGGCGGCTTGGAAGACCGGGCTGGGGGCTGGGTGTATGCAAACCGCCTGTTGCTGTGCCTGGTAGTGCGCTACTCCGCGCACCACATCGCCAATCACCAGCACGCTGGGGCTGCTCAGTTGCTGCGTCTGCATGGTGCTTGCCATGTGCTGCAAGGTGGTGATGGCGTGGCGCTGCTGGGGCTGGCTGGCGTTTTGAATGATGGCAACGGGGGTAGAGCCCGCAAGGCCACCTTGCTGCAGTGCATCGGCAATATGCGCTGCCGCTGCGACACCCATATAGACCACCAGCGTCAAACGTGCAGCATGGGCGGTTGCGGCCAGTTGTAGCCAGTCGGTCGGTGCGCCACCGGGCTTGGCATGGCCGGTGATAAAGATTACGCCCTGTGCATGGTCGCGGTGGGTCAGCGGCGCACCCAGGCTGCTTAAGCCCGCCAGCCCAGCCGTGATGCCGTTGATGATTTGTACTTCGACGCCGCACGCGCGCAGGTGCTCCACTTCCTCTCCGCCCCGGCCAAAGATGAAGGGGTCGCCACCCTTGAGGCGCACGACCTGCTCGCCTTGCTGTACGGCCATCAGCATGAGCTTTTCAATGAAGGCCTGTGGAGTGCTCTGGCAGCCACCACGTTTGCCGACGTAGACGATGCGCGCCTTCGGGCTGGCATGCGCTACTACTTCAGGCGAAACCAGATCGTCCACCAGCAGCACCGTAGCGCGCTGGATGGCTTTGAGCGCCTTGAGGGTCAGGAGCTCAGGGTCGCCCGGGCCAGCGCCGACCAGTTTGCAGCTGCTGCCTGTGTAAGAAGTTGAAAGGTCGTAGGGCATGGTGCGTTCCTTCAAAGGGTGGCTGCAGCGGTGGCAGATGTGTGTTGCACCAACTGGCGCAAAGTGGGCAGGCAGGAGCCGCATTGCGTGCCGCAGTGCAATTGGGTTTGCAGTTGCTGCAGGCGCTGGTCTGCGCTGCCGTGGCAATCTGCCAGTTGTGTGGTGATGGCCTGAGCATCCACCCCCCAGCAGCTGCATACCATCTGTCGTGCTTTGGGCGTGGCACTGGGCTGTGCATCCGGGTGCAGCAATTGCTGGCTGGACATGGTCACGGCCTGCTGCGCTTGCAGCAGCGGCACCAACCAGCTGGCCGCGCGCGTGTCACCGCACAGCAGCAGGGCTTCCAGCTGCATGCTCCCGGCATCGGTCTGGCGCAGTTGCAGCGTGCGGCTGAGTTGACGGCGCGGATCGGCATAGTGCAACAAGGAAGCACCCTGCAAATGCAGAAGCCGCCGGATGTATTGCAGCACCTCGGCAGTCAGCGGTGTGCTGCTGGCGGCGCGCAGCAACACACCGCTGCGTGCTTGCGCCGTGTCGTGCAGCGCACCCGCGCTGCTGAATGGTACGCACGTAGCAAAGTCCAGCTGCGGCATCAGCGTGGCCAATTGCTGGCGCACGGTCAGTACTGCGTCAGGTGACAGCCAAGCGGCCGCGACCAGGCTCCAGGGCAGATCAACGGGTTCAACCCGCACTGGCACATGCTTGAGCTCAGGTTGTTTGGACTGTGGGCAGAACACCGGCGTGGTGAGCTGGTTGACACCTGCAATCGGTTGGCCCTGGCGGTCATGACCACCCAGGTATTCACTGCCCCAGTGCATGGCCATGAACAGCTGCGACAGGCCTTGCGCAGTGTCGGGCTGCACCGGCGCAATCAGTTCGCCATAGCGGCTTTCGACACGCACCAGTTGCCCCTCGTACAGACGGTGGCGCTGCATGTCCTGTGGGTGCATGTGCAATGCAGGTTCGGGCACATGGGCAAACAGGCGCGCCACCTGGCCGGTACGGCTCATTCCATGCCACTGATCGCGCAGGCGGCCAGTTGTGAGACTGAAAGGGCGCTGGGCGGTGCGCGCTTCAGCCACCGGTTGGAAGGCCTGCGCTGCAAAGCGTGCACGGCCATCGGGTGTGGGGAAGGTGCCGTCGGCATACAGCCGTGCAGGACCTTGGGTTGCCCCTGTCGGAAAAGGCCATTGCTGCGGGCCGCGCTGCTCTAGCAGCTCCCAGGACAGGCCCGTAATGTCCAGATCGCGCCCGCGTGTGCTGTCGCGGTGTTCATTCCATATGGCCTGTGCGCCAGCGCTGGCATTGTCGGTGTCATATGGAAAAAGGGAGGACTGGCCGGGGCGCAGCATGGCTTCAATCCGCTGCGCTACCTGCACGGCAATCTGCCAGTCATGGCGCGACTGAGCAACTGGAGGCAGAGCAGCCCGCACCCGCGATATGCAGCGTTCGCTGTTGGTGACAGTGCCCAGCTTTTCCCCCCAGGTGGTGGCGGGCAGCAGCAGATCGGCAAAGGCTGTGGTCGCTGTCGTTGCAAAAGCATCCTGCACGATGACGAACTCCGCTTTTTCCAGCGCACGGCGCACCAGTTGCTGGTCGGGCATGCTGTGGGCGGGGTTGGTACAGATGATCCACAGCAGCTTGATCTCGCCGCGTGCAGCGGCCTCAAACATTTCTACGGCACTCTTGCCGGGTGTGGCGGGCACGTCGACTACACCCCAGTGTGCAGCCACCTCAGCACGGTGCAGGGGGTTGCTCATATCGCGGTGGGCGCTGAGCAGGTTGGACAGCCCCCCCACCTCCCGGCCGCCCATGGCATTGGGTTGCCCCGTCAGCGACAACGGGCCGGCACCGGCCACACCGATCTGGCCTGTTGCCAGGTGCAGATTGATGAGCGCGGCATTGTTGACTGTGCCACTGCTGCTCTGATTCAGCCCTTGGCAGTAAAAACTCAGCGTGGGCGCGCGTTGCTCTGTGGTGCCCTGTGTGCCACCCAGAGCAAACCAGCGTGCTGCCAGCTGCAGATCTGCCAGTGCAATGCCACAGGTGCGTGCTACTTTGTCAGGTGTGGCATCGCGCACTAGTTCCTTGAGGGCGGTAAAGCCCGAGGTGTGCTGGTCAATATAGGCCTGATTGATCCAGCCCTCCCACAGCATCAGGTGCAGCATGCCGTGGTAGAGCAGCACATCGGTGCCAGGCTGCAGCGGCAGATACAGATCGGCCATTGCAGCTGTCTCGGTGCGGCGCGGGTCCACCACAATAATTTTGAGCGCCGGATTGGCCGCCCTGGCATCTTCGACACGGCGAAACAGCACGGGGTGTGCCCATGCGGTGTTGCTGCCGGTAATGAACAGGCACTGCGTGTGCAGCACATCGTCATAGCAGGCCGGTGGCGCATCGGCACCGAGTGTGCTTTTGTAGCCTGCGACAGCGCTGCTCATGCACAGGCGCGAATTGGTGTCGATGTTATTGGTGCCCAGCAAGCCTTTGGTGAGCTTGTTGAAAACATAGTAATCCTCCGTCAGCAACTGGCCGCTGCCGTAAATGCCCACAGCATCTGGGCCGTGTTCACGCACCGTGCTGGCAATGCGCGTGGCGGCATGTTCCAGAGCATCATCCCAAACTAAAGCTTGCGGTGCTGCGCCGCGCTGCAGGCGCTGCATGGGTTGCAGCAACCGTGTCTGCTGGCCCAGCACGGGGTCTGCGCTGAGGTGCAAGGTGCTGCCCTTGGTGCACAGGCGACCGTAGTTGGCAGGATGCTGCGGGTCACCGCGTACGCCAGTGATGCGCTGACCATCAGAGACAATCAGCACACCACAGCCAACACCGCAGTAAGGGCACGTCGAGCGGGTTTCAGTCATCTGCAAACTCCGTGGGAATGTTGGGCCGTTCAGGCTACGCTGGAGCAGCTTTGGCCGGAGCAGCGCCGTGCAGGGCCGGCGACAGGGCGAGTGAGATCCAGCGCAACGGTAGCCAGTTGATCGGCATCCATATAAACCTGTCCACCTTCGACTTTGACGTCGAAACGTGGCGTACAGCCTTCATCGGGCGCAGCCGCATGGCCGCTGTCCAGCGCAATGTTCCAGTTATGCATGGGGCAGGCCACACTGCGGCCAAACACCAGACCTTGAGAGAGCGGGCCGCCCTTGTGCGGGCAGCGGTCGAGTAGGGCAAACACTTCATTTTCCGCGTTGCGGAACACGGCGACATCCAGACCCTGGGGGCGTGCCACGCGGCGTGCGCCAAGCACGGGGATGTCTTCGATGGTGCAGATCAATTGCCAGAATGACATGGGGAAATCCTTTGGATGGTGGCTTAGACGTTGGCGGGAGCAGGGCTGCTGGCAGCGGTGCCGATGGGAATGACGCGTTCGAATTGGCGGGTGTCAACCGCTGCCTTGCTCAATTCAAACCAGGGGTCAGGCTCCCCATCCAGTGCAAACTGCAGCTGTTCCCACAGTGACTTGCGGCCTGCGTGGTCTTCCAGAATGCGCTGCTTGATGTAATCCATGCCGACGCGCTCCAGGTAGTGCACCGTGCGCTCTAGGTACCAGCCTTCGAGGCGATACAGCTGCATGAAAGCGCCGGTGTACTCCAGCACTTCTTCAGCAGTTTTGAGTTTGGTAAAGAACTGCGCCACTTCAGTCTTGATACCCCCGTTGCCGCCAATGACCATTTCCCAGCCGCTGTCCACGCCGACAATGCCCACGTCCTTGATGCCAGCCTCGGCGCAGTTGCGTGGGCAGCCGCTGACGGCAAACTTGACCTTGTGCGGCGCGTACATGCGCCACATGGCACGTTCCAGATCCTTGCCCATCTGGGTGCTGTCCTGCGTACCCATGCGGCACCATTCACTGCCCACACAGGTTTTGACCGTGCGCAGCGCCTTGGCATAACCATGGCCGCTGGGCATGCCCAGATCGCGCCAGACTGCGGTCAGGTCTTCTTTCTTCACCCCCAGCAAATCGACGCGCTGGCCTCCTGTGACCTTGACGGTGGGAATCTGGTATTTGTCCACTACGTCGGCAATGCGGCGCAGCTCGTCGGCGCTGGTCTCGCCGGCCCACATGCGCGGGATCACGCTGTAGGTGCCGTCTTTCTGGATGTTGGCGTGGGCACGTTCATTGATCAGACGGCTCTGTGGATCGTCCTGCGCTTCCTGGGCCCAAGTGGAAATCAGGTAGTAATTCACAGCAGGGCGACAGGTGGCGCAGCCATTCGGAGTTTTCCACTCCAGCGCGGCAAATACATCGCTGATGCGCAGCAGATGCTGGTCACGAATGGCATCGCGCACCGCCTGGTGGCCGTGGGTGGTGCAGCCGCACACGGCCTTGGTCTTGGGGGCTGCCGAGTAATCGCCCCCTGCGGTAAACATGATGATCTGCTCGACCAGCCCGGTGCAGGAACCGCAGCTGGCGCTGGCCTTGGTGTGCTTGCGCACTTCGTCCAGTGTGAACAGTCCTTTGTCCTTGATGGCTTTGCAGATGCTGCTCTTGGTGACGCCGTTGCAGCCGCAGACTTCATCGCTGTCCTGCATGGCGGACGCTTTGTTGTGGCCTTGGTGGCCGCTGTCACCAATGTTGGACTCGCCAAACATCAGGCGATCGCGGATGTCGGCAATCGAGCGTCCTTCGCGCAGCAGTTTGAAATACCAGCTACCGTCTACAGTATCCCCATACAGGCAGGCACCCACCAGCTTGTCGTCCTTGATGACCAGCTTCTTGTAGACGCCGCCTCCGGGCGCGAACGGGTCGCGCAGCACAATGGTTTCCGTATCGGCATCCCCTTGGAAGTTACCGGCTGAAAACAGGTCAATCCCCGTGACTTTGAGCTTGGTCGAGGTGAGCGAGCCGCTATAGCGGCCAATGCCCCATTCTGCGAGGTGGTTGGCCAGCACTTTGGCCTGCTCGAACAGCGGGGCGACCAGCCCGTATGCAATGCCTCGATGATTGGCACATTCACCCACGGCATAGATGCGCGGATCGGTCACGGTCTGCATGGTGTCACTCACCACAATGCCGTGGTTTACGTGCAGGTGCATGCGCTGGGCCAGCTCTGTATTGGGGCGTATGCCCACAGCCATTACCACCAGCTGAGCGGGCACTTCACGGCCGTCCTGGAAGCGTATGGCACGTACACGGCCACTGCCATCTCCCAGCAGCTCCTGTGTGTGGGCATTCATCAGGAACTGCAGGCCCCGGTCCTGCAAGGACTGCTGCAGCATCTTGCCGGCGACATCGTCAAGTTGGCGCTCCATCAGCCAGTCATTCACATGTACCACGTTGACTTGCATGCCGCGCTTGCTCAGGCCGTTAGCGGCCTCCAGCCCTAGCAGACCGCCGCCAATCACGACCGCATGGGAGAACTGCTGTGCCGCATCAATCATGGCCTGGGTGTCGGCAATGTCACGGTAGCCAATGACGCCTCCAAGTTGAGCGCCAGGCACGGGCAATATGAAGGGGTTGGAGCCGGTCGCCAGCACCAGCCTGTCATAGGTGGTAATCACGGTGTCACCGGCAGCGTTGGTGGCCGTCACGCTGCGGCGTGTGCGATCCACTTGTGTGACTTGGTATCCGGTGTGCAACATGATGCAGTTGTCCGTGTACCAGTTCCAGTCATTGAGCACAATTTCTTCGAGCGTTTGCTCACCGGCCAGTACGGGGGAGAGCAAGATGCGGTTGTAGTTAGGGTGCGGTTCGGCACCAAAAACGGTGATCTCGTAGTGATCGGGTGCAATCTTGAGCAGCTCTTCCAGCGTGCGGATGCCTGCCATGCCATTGCCGACCAAGACCAGTTTGGATTTCTTCATTGCGACCCCCGTGGGCGGATTCCATTAACAAACGAAAAAAGGCGCCGTTCCTTGCGCAGATGGGGCTGCGAAGAAAGACGCCTTTGTCTTGGGTTCCGGTCCACCGTTGCACCTCACCCTGTAGCCAGCTCTGACTACGGAAAAGAACAATGCAATAGTTGTGCCAGATGAAATTTGCGGTGCCAAGCGATCACCGTGAGCCAATACAGGCAGCACATGCACTGCATTGGTGCTATTGCACCAAGCTGGTCGCTCCAGCCCCGGGTAAGAAAACAAAAAAGCCACACGCATGGAGCATGTGGCTTGGGAAAGAGCCTTTGGACTCAGGCGGCTTTTTCGACATGCCCCTGGCGGGTGTAGAGAAAGTCGATCACCGCTTTGCGGCAGCGCTGGTATTCGCCGTTTTCCGCCAACTCCACCCGGTTGCGCGGGCGGCCTAGCGGGACGTGCAGCACTTCGCCAATAGTGGCGGCAGGCCCATTGGTGAGCATCACGATTTTGTCGGACAGCAGTACGGCTTCATCTACATCATGCGTCACCATGACCACCGTACTCTGGGTGCGTGCGACGATCTCCAGCAACTCATCTTGCAGCTTGGCGCGTGTGAGTGCATCCAGCGCACCAAACGGTTCGTCCATCAGCAACACCTGCGGCTCCATGGACAGGGCTCTGGCAATGCCCACGCGCTGCTTCATGCCGCCGGAAATCTCGCCGGGCCGCTTGGAAGCGGCATGGCTCAGCCCCACCATTTCCAAGGCTGCATCGGTTCGCGCTTTGAGTTGGGCCTTGTTTTCCTGGCGACCAAACACACGCTCAACCGCCAGATAGACGTTGGCATAGCAAGTCAGCCAGGGTAACAGCGAGTGGTTCTGGAAGACCACGGCACGCTCAGGCCCTGGGCCTTTGATTTCGCGGTTCGCGCACAGCAATACACCCGCCGTGGGCGTGGTCAGCCCCGCAATCAGATTGAGCAGGGTGGACTTGCCACAGCCCGAGTGGCCAATCAGGCTGACAAACTCACCCTTGGCGATGCTCAGGTTGATGTCGCTCAGCGCAGGAAACAGCCCCTTGCTGGTCTGGAAGGCCTGGTCGATGTTCTGGATCTGAATGAATTTGTCGCTCATGACTTCACCTCTTCATAAGTGAATGCGGATGCCAGCTTGATCAGCGTCCATTCCAGCATCAGACCGACGATGCCGATGACAAAAATGGCAATGATGATGTTGGCCACATTCAGGTTGTTCCACTCATCCCAGACCCAGAAACCAATGCCGACACCACCGGTGAGCATTTCGGCCGCTACGATCACCAGCCAGGCAGTGCCTACGGCCAGGCGCACGCCCGTCAGCAGGTAGGGCAGTACAGCCGGGAACAGGATGGTGGTGGCAATCTTCCACTCCGACAGGTTCAGCACGCGGGCAACGTTCATATAGTCCTGCGGCACGCGCTGCACCCCTACGGCAGTGTTGATGACCATCGGCCAGATCGAACAGATGAAGATGGTCCAGATAGCGGCCGGGTCGGCTCCTTTGAACACGAGCAATCCAATTGGCAGCCAGGCCAGCGGCGAGACGGGGCGCAGCAAACCAATCAAGGGATTGAACATGCGCGAGAGAAACGCAAAGCGACCAATCACAAAGCCCAGCGGAATGCCGACCAGCGCTGCCAGTCCAAAGCCCAGCGCCACTCGCTGTAAAGAGGCGAGAACGTTCCAGCCCACGCCTTGGTCATTGGGGCCATTGCGATAAAACGGGTCACTAAAGATGTCAACCGCTTGCTTGAATGTGTCTTGCGGGGTAGGAATGGCTTGCTCGGTCGTGCTGGAGATGACGGACCACAGGCCCACCATCAACAGGACGCCCAGACATGGAGGCAGCACTTGACCTGCGGCTGTGCTGGCGCGCTGCTTCCAGGCGCTGCGTGGCGCTGTGGTGCCGGTAATGGACGACGCAGGCGGCGCTGCCTGCGCAGCAAATTTTTCCGTAGCAGTGTCTGCCAAAGGCAAGTTGCTGGATGGGGAATGAAAAATGGCACTGACCATGTGGGCGCTCCTTAGACCTTGATGGCAAAGTTGTCGGCGTATTGGGCGGGGTTGCTGCCATCCCAGACGACACCATCAATGAGTTTGCTGCTGCGCATCACCTCCTTGGGGATGTTCACATTGAACTGGGAGGCTGCTTCCTTGTACAGATCAATCCGGTTGATCTGTTTAGCGACGGACAGATAGTCTGGGTGCTCCTTGAGAAGGCCCCAGCGCTTGTGCTGGGTGAGAAACCACATGCCATCGGACAGGTAGGGAAAGTTCACCGCACCATCGCTGAAGAATTTCATGTGGTTTGGGTCATCCCAGGATTTGCCCATGCCGTTCTGGTAGCGACCCAGAATGCGCTGGTTGATGGCATCCACATGGGTGTTGACGTAGGACTTGTCAGCAATGGTTTCAGCCATCTTCACCTTGTTTTGCAGGCTGGCATCAATCCATTGACTGGCTTCCAGAATGGCCATCATCACGGCGCGTGAGGTGTTGGGGTTTTGTTTGACGAAGTCGGAGGTCGTGCCCAGCACTTTTTCCGGATGGTCTTTCCAGATGTCTTGTGTGGTGACGGCCGTGACACCGATCTTGTCCATGATGGCACGATGGTTCCAGGGCTCCCCCACGCAAAAGCCATCCATATTGCCTACGCGCATATTGGCCACCATTTGCGGAGGCGGGACGGTGATGACCTTGGCATCCTTGAAGGGGTTGATGCCTGCGCTGGCCAGCCAGTAGTACAGCCACATCGCGTGCGTGCCCGTGGGGAAGGTCTGGGCAAAGGTGTATTCGCGCTTTTCGCTGGCCATCAGTTTGGCGAGACTGGCACTATCCACCGCCCCCTTGTCAGCCAGTTTTTTGGACAGCGTGATGGCCTGGCCGTTGTGGTTGAGCGTCATCAGCACCGCCATGTCTTTCTTGGCACCGCCCACGCCCAGCTGCAGGCCGTACATCATGCCGTAGAGCACATGGGCAAAGTCCAGATCGCCATTGACCAGCTTGTCACGCACACCAGCCCAGCTCGCTTCCTTGGTGGGGATGATCTTGACGCCGTATTTCTGGTCAAAGCCCAGCACCGAAGCCATGACCACGCTGGCGCAGTCGGTCAGCGGAATGAAGCCGATCTTGACTTCTTTTTTCTCGGGAGCATCGGAGCCTGCAGCCCAGACGCCGTTGTGGCCCAGCTGGGTGTACAGCGCAGCGCTTGCGGCCAAACCTACGGTCTGGGATAAAAAGCGGCGGCGTGATGGGGTCGATGGGGTGTCGTCAGTGGGGGCTGCAGAGGGTGTATGTGCCATGGTCCTGCTCCTTCGATGCGTGATGTCAAAAATCAAAACAGAGTGACTGTCTGAAAGCGCAACGGCGTCCCGATCCATCCTGGCTTACAGGGGAAGGGGACGCCGTTGTCCTTGAAAGTGCTTGACTCCAGACCGCCGTTGGCCGGGATTCGCTACCCTAGCATGCACAAAGTGTGCCAATGGATACAGAGGCTCGTGCAACAGAGAATGCCCGCCCGCTGTAGGCAGGCTATGTGCCCCAGGGGGGCGGGGCCTGCCACTTGCATCAGGCTATGGGCTTGGCCAGCAAGTCCGCCATTGACAGCACTGCTTCCGCCACATCGATGATGCGGCGGTTCTGGCTCATGGCGGTCTGGCGCAGCAGCTTGTGGGCTTCACTTTCCGAGAGCTTCTGGTGGGTCATCAACAGGCCTTTGGCTCGTTCCAGCGTTTTGCGCTCCGTCAGTGCCTGGCGCACGGTGTCCAGTTCATTGCGCATGGCCTGCAGCCTTTGCGACTGCTCCTGCACTACGCTGAGCACCGACATCTGCAGCGGTGGTGCCCAGTGGTTCTCTGCAGGCATGGCGCTGCGCATGGTGAAAAATTCGGGTACAGCATCCCCTTGCGGGTGCGCAGCGGGCATGGTTGATGGAAGTCGCGCAAGGCCAGTCTGTGCCAGATCCAGCTGTACTTCGCAGTCGCGCACCAAGGCTTGGGTCAACAAAGACTCAATGTGGTGCATGCCGTCCATGACATTGGTGCAGGCTTCAAACCATAACGGGCTCAACTCACGGGGCAATTGCGCACCATCGAGTGCGGTGCACCCAATACGGCGCAGGCGCTCCACGGCGGTGACATCAGACCCTGTGGCGCTACAGCGCTGCCAGGCCTGCACCAGTGCTTCGGGGGCACAGTCAGCAAACACCTGCATGCAGCGTTCCTGCGCCTCAATCAAATGCAGCCAGTGCTGCTGACTGTCTGTGTAGCTGACGCCTGCGCTGAACGTTGCAGCGCCTGTGGCGCGCTCCTGGCCTGCCAGTTCCTTGCCTTGCATGAAATGGAACATGGCCACCAGCAAGCGCGAAATACTGGGGTAGGTGGCGCTGTCAGCAGCCTCAAATACCACATTCAGCAAGTCGGCAATCAGGTGGATATAGGCTTGGGTAGATGTGTGCACGCTGGCACCAAACGCCGAAACGCTGTGGCGCAAACCCGCCAGAGCATCCAGTCCCTGCAGCACATAGGCAATGCGGCTGCACAGGCGTGCGCCTTGGCCGCCCTGCAGGCTGTCTACATCAAGCTGGGAGAGGGCTGTGCGCAAAGTGGCCATGTGCTGATCGCTGGTCTGGCGCTGCATATGCAGAGCATCGCGCCCCATTAAGCCTTCGCTGGCCAGAAGAATGCTGGACAGGCCACGCTCCTTTTGCAGCGCATGAATCAGTTCAGCCAAGGCGCGCACCAAACTGCTGGTGCGCAGCATTCGCTGCAGCTCGTTGATTTCACACTGGCGCGCGGCTGCCAAAAAATGCAGGGGGTTTTCCATGGATGCATCGTGGGTCAGGATAGACAGGCTTAGCAATTTCTGTGCCTTGCAGGCGGTGAACTTCAACGTTACTCCCCCAAAAAAAGTTCAGAAACTGCGTTCGATGCAGCCTTTGTCTAGATAGGGGTCAAAATGGCCTTAAGCCCAATAGATATAAAGGGTGAATGCTCCTTTTTGTATCTACTTGTTCCGCATGGGAACTGTTCAGAGTCCTATCAACTCCTAAACTGCTGAATCAATCTTTACGAGGCCACACATGACACATGATGAAATTCGCGCAATTTTGACCTTGTGCCTGCTGGCATCGTTTGCCGATGGCGAAAAGCACGACCGTGAACGGGAGCAAATCCGTCAGGTGGCTGAAGGGCTGGCGGGCGATAGCCAAGTGAATTTGCCCGGTCTTTACCAGGACGTACTGCTGCGCCGTGTCAATTTGCCCGATGTCTTGGCGCGCCTGAGCGAGCCTGAATCGCGCCAGCTGGCGTATGAAATGGTGGTGTGCGTGTGCGATGCAGACGGCCACACCAGCCCCAAAGAAGAAGCTTTTCTGGCACAAGTGCGCCAAGCCTGGGGTATGGCAGGCCGTAGCGTTGACGCGAGCGGTGCTGATACATCGCCTGCTACCGCTTCAATAGCTGCAGGCCAAGCTACGACAACGGTTTATGGCAGTTTTGATCAACAAGCGCAGGCGGTTGCCGATGCACCCTTGCGCGCGAATGTGGTGGAAGCCGCTTTGCCCGCAGATCTGCCGGTGCCGCATCCGGCTGCGGTGGATGCGCTGCCTATCTCGGCTGCCCAGCGGCAGCCGGGAAGCTTGTCGCGCCAGGAGATGGACAGCAAGATTTTGAAGTCTGCCATCATGAATGGTGCCATTGAGCTCTTGCCCGAAAACCTGTCCACGTTGGCCATCATTCCGTTGCAGATGCGCTTGGTTTACCAAATCGGGCAGACCTATGGTTATGAGCTTGATCGTGGTCATATCAAGGATCTGCTGGCCGCGCTGGGCGTGGGCTTGACTTCCCAGTACCTGGAGGAGGCAGGGCGCAAGCTGCTCAGCGGTTTGCTGGGCAAAGCAGGCCGGGGCATCTTTGGTGGCGTGGGCCGCCAGGCGGTGAGCAGCGGCATGAGCTTTGCCAGCACCTATGCCCTCGGTCATGTGGCCAACCAGTACTACGCTGGCGGTCGCCAACTGTCGACCGACATGCTCAAAGACGCTTACCAGCACGTCATGCAAGATGGACGCCAGTTGCAGGCGCGCTATCTTCCGCAGATGCAGGAAACCGCACGCGGCTTGAACACGGCCAAAATCATGTCCATGGTGCGCGGCGGTTAAAAACGGCCACCATCAGGCAGCGTCGCGCATCTTGGCAATAGGCGTTCTTGCCTCTTGGCCTTTTGGTTAACTCCACAGAGCCAAAGTGCGCGGCGCAGACTGGGGCATCAGTAAGAGGCCTTGATTGGCGGAAGGCGACGAAGGCACCTTGAAGCGCTGCACCAGCTGGCGCAAATGCGCGGATTGCTCGCGCAGGCTGTGTGCGGCCGCAGCGCTTTGTTCCACCAGTGCCGCGTTTTGTTGTGTCATGCCATCCAGGGCACCCACGGCGTGGCTGACTTGCTGTACGCCGTCGTGCTGCTCGGCAGCGCTGGTATTGATATGGCCCATGACTTCCGTGACCCGCTGAATCGACTGCACCACCTCGTGCATGGTGCTGCCCGCTTCCTGCGCCAAATGAGCGCCATTGGCAACGCGGTCCACAGAGTCTTGGATCAGCACTTTGATTTCTTTGGCTGCTTGGGCACTGCGTTGCGCCAGCGTGCGCACTTCTGCGGCGACCACCGCAAAGCCCCTTCCTTGCTCGCCAGCGCGCGCAGCTTCTACGGCGGCATTGAGCGCCAGGATGTTGGTCTGAAAGGCGATGCCATCGATCACGCCAATGATGGCGGCAATCTTCTGGCTGCCGGCATGGATATCACCCATGGTGCTTACCACTTCATTGACCACGCTGCCACCGCGCTGCGCCACACCGCAAGCTTGCTGCGCCAGATTGGCAGCCTGCTGCGCGCTGGTGGCAGTGTCTTGCAGGGTGTGCGTCAGCTGCAGCATGGCACTGGCTGCTTGTTGCAAATGGCTGGCGGTAATCTCTGTGCGTTGTGACAAGTCTTGATTGCCGGTGGCAATCTCGTTGCTTGCGCTGTGGATGGCATCCCCACTGTCACGTACGTCTTCAATCATGCTGCCCAGCGACTGGCTCATGCTGTGCAGCAATTGCAGCAGCTGACCAAACTCGTCGCGGCGCTCTTCCTGCAACTGGGTGCACAAGTCGCCTGCGGCGATGTGCTGGGCCATACCGTTGGCCTGTGTCAAGGAGCGGCGAATGCTATTGATAAGCAGGTAGGCACCCATGGCCACACCCAGCAGCAAAAATACCATGTTGATGGCCGCAGCACGCACGACGCCTTGTCGCGCAGCACCCATGTCCGCACGCATTTGTGCCAGTTTTCTGGCCTGAGTTTGCTGATAACTCAGTAGCGCTTTTTCATAAGCTTGTGCAGCCTGTTGATAGGCTGCGTACGTGCTCTCCACGCTCTGGGTGTTGGTGGGATCGCTGGCCTTGCGTTCCAAGGCCTGGTTTTGCTGGGTGAGCATGGCTTGACGCAGTTGTTGCAATGCCTGCAGCTGGCGCTGGTCGTGCGCGTCGCTGCTGGAAGTTTGCAGGGCCTGCTGCCACTCGGTGATTTGCTGGCGGGTGCCTTGAATCTGTGCTGTCAAGCTGGCCGTGTCCTGCAGGTTCGCGCTGCCTAGCGCTGCCAGTGTGCGCACGGCATTGACTTGGGAGAGCGCGCTCCATGCACTGGCATGGTCAAGCCGCTGCGAGAGCAGGGTGTCTTGCTGGTTGAACTTTTTCTGGTGCGCTGCAGAGTTGTAGCCCGCCAGGCCAACGATCACGATCGCGCCCAAAACGATGCTGGCTACGCCGAGCCAAAGTTTGCGAGTGACGCCGATGTGCTTCATATGAAATTCCTGTGACCTGCTGAAAATGGTTGTTCAAATGTCGGGCTGCTTACAAAAACAGGCGCTTGCTAGGCAGAGTGGAAGGGAAAAGCACGGTCGTTCGTATTGGGGCTAGCACGCATAGCTGGCTGAACGGTTCGCTGGGTCAGTGTGTTGTTAGGGTTCGGATGGCCGCGGCACTGAGCGATTGCTGCCCACTGGGCGCAGCACAGCCTGCGTTTTCCCATCGAGAGCGGGGCTTGTTACCGGTGAAGGCTCAATGGCTCGATCAGCGCAGGCATACTTGGTCGCTTATTTCCCACACTTTTGATGAACACCCGCTCCCCTTTGCTTTTTGCTGCATCACCGATTGGCGTGTTTGACAGCGGTATCGGTGGCCTGAGCGTCTTGCAAGCGCTGCGCCATGAGCTGCCCCATGAGCACTTTGTCTATTTGGCCGACAGTGCCCATGCGCCTTATGGTGAGCGCGGTGATGCCTTTGTGCAGGCGCGTACTTTGGCCATTGCCCAGTATTTGCGTGCGCAACACGGTATCAAAGCGCTGGTGATTGCCTGCAATACGGCAACGGCGGCGGCGGTTGATTTGCTGCGTGCGGAACTGCCTGATCTGCTGCTCATCGGCGTAGAGCCTGCCATCAAACCAGCGGCGCTCTCCAGCCAAACACAGCATGTAGGGGTGATGGCCACACGGGGCACGGTGGAGAGCCGGCGCTTTAAAAAACTGGTGCAAGAGCATGGGCAGCAGGTGCAGTTTCACGTACAGGCTTGCGATGGACTGGCGCGGGCCATTGAGCACAGCACCCTGCAAGAGGGCGATGTGGTCACTACTGAAATTGCAGCGCTTTGCCGTGACTACACCACGGCTTTGGGCCGATTTGGCCTCAAGACTGGCGAGATGGATACGCTGGTGCTGGGCTGCACGCACTACGTTTTTGTGAAAGATGAATTGCGGGTGTTGCTGGGGCTGGATGTGCAGTTGATTGATACGGGCGCTCCCGTGGCCAGGCAAACACGGCGCTTGTTAGAACGTGCCCAGTTACTGAACCACCCACAGCCTGCCGCGCAGATCGCACCGCGCAGTGTGCAAGCGCTGGGAGCATCGGAGCATTTGCAGCTTATAACCACCGGCAGCCTGGCTGCATTGCAAGCCGCTGCCGCCCGCTGGCTGGATTTGCCCGCAAGTTGCTGCACCGTTGCCGCCATGCCCGCTGTTGTACCCAGTGCTATTTAGCTTTGATAGCATCCAGCCGTTGATGCATAAGGGCTAGGGGCACATCCGCTTCGCAGCGGTGCTACTTGGGGTTGAGGTCGGGCAAAAACTCAATGCCTGTGCGTTGCACCAATTCGGCATAGCTGATAGGTTGACTGTTGCGCTCGTCGTCACGATTGGCTTGCCAGTGCGCCCAGGCACGGTTGGTCTTTGCGTCGTACACCAGTTTGTACAAATGCGTAGGCACTGCCACCTGATTGTTGCCCACGGTAGTGCTCTGGGTTTCGTACACCGGGCCGGTGATGATGAAGACGTCACCTTGCGCACGGCTGGCATAGGTACGCGTGTCACGCTCAATGCGCGCCCAAGGTCCGCTGTTTTGTTTGCTCGACTGGGGCACCATATTGGCCAGCGAGAAGCTTTGCGCCATTGCCTGGGCAGTGGGCATGTCACCTGCCGGTGCCATGTGTCCGCGTGAGTAGCCGGAGCCTTTGTAGTCGCTCAGTTCGGCGCGTTCAGCACGGGGCAGGCGCGCATCTGCAAAAAACTTGTTGGTGCGCTTTTCATCGGCATCAGCCACCAAAGCTTTGTTCAAACGCTGCGCCACATACAGCGGGGTGCGTGTGTTGCCGTTGTGCAAGATGGCAAAGGCGTCATAGCACAGGTCTCGCAGCTTGGGCTGACTTGGCACCAAGGGCGGCGTAGCAGCAGCAAAAAACTGGCGGCAATCCTTAAAGGCGTGCTCATTGGAGGCCAGCCGCTCGGCTGCAGGCCCGCTGGCTGCGGGTGGCGAAGAACTGGGGGCATTGCCCAAACAAGCACTGAGTAAGGCTGCGCCGACGGACGAAGCCAATACAACGCGTGCACTGCGCGTCGAAAACTTTCCAAAAATCACTGCAATCCCAAATGGGCCTTAGCCCTAATGTTCACAAATCAATAGCAGGGGATTGAAGCATTTTTTGACGAAAGGTTCCGCTAAACGGTTATCTGTCTCGGAAAAAGATTAATTGCCGTCCACGCTGGCGCTCCAGCGGTCATTCCAGTCGTGGCGCACGCGCTCGATGCTGCGGCGGTCGCGCTTGGTGGGGCGGCCATCGCGCAGTTGTGCGATAGCGGTTGCGGGCTCGGGTGCCAGGCGTCGCTGCTCTGTCAAGCGCGCGCGCTCGGCCATGCTCTCGGGCGTTTCTGCATACAGCAGTTGGGCCACTGGCGCTGGGCCGCGCATGTTGCTCAGACCCAGGATGGAGACAGTTTTCGGCACATCGCCCTGGCGCAGGTCGATGGTGTCTCCCACACGCACTTCGCGTGAAGCTTTAGCCGCAGAGCGATTGACCGTCACACGACCTTTGCCAATCTGCTCCACCGCCAAAGCACGTGTTTTGTAAAAACGCGCAGCCCAAAGCCATTTGTCCAGACGCATCGAAGAAATTTCACTCATGGTGTCGATTTTCATGCATGCCTTACCGTGGAGTTGCAGGTTGCAAAGATGACCTGATGCGCAACATTTCGGGTTTTTACCAGAGAGTGGCCGGCGGATGAACGGGATGATGCGCGGTGAATTGTCAGAGGATGGCTCGCCAGCATGATCCTGCGCAGAGCGAACGCACGCAACGAATGGCAGCCTGTCTGTCTATTCAGATTCCAATCCAGTACGCACTGCGTTGGCGTATTTTGTCGGTGATGAGAGGGGTAGCTATGACCAAACAAGACGCTGCTGCGCCATTGCAGCAGTTCCAAACAGAGACAGAGGCACTCAGGGCCGAGACAGCCTCTACACGTTGGCAGGTTGCTGCTGGCGTGGCCGTGCTGGGTATTGCGATGCCTGCTTTGACTGCGGCGGGGTAGCTGTAATGGAAATCTTGACTGCTTTCTGGGATGGTCTGCTGAATGCAGCCACCCCCTGGCACTTGGCCTGGGCGCTGGCAGGCTGTGTATTGGGCACCTTGATCGGGGTGCTGCCAGGCTTTGGGCCTTCTGTGGCCGTGGCCATCTTGCTGCCCATGACGTTCAAGGTGGGCATAACGCCAGCGTTGATTTTTTTTATTGCCATTGCGTGCGGAGCCATGTATGGCGGCTCGACGGCCTCCATCTTGCTGAATACGCCGGGCGCAGGCACCAGTGCGGTAACTGCCATGGAGGGCAACCGCATGGCACGTAACGGGCGCGCCGGGGTGGCACTGGCGACGTCAGCCATCGGGTCTTTCGTGGCGGGCACGCTGGCTGCTGCGGTGGTCGTGGGCGTGGCACCCTGGGTGGCGGGGATTGCGATGAAGCTGGGCCCCGCAGAGTATTTCATGCTGATGGTGATGGCCTTTGGGGCGGTGAGTGCGGCCATTGGAAAAAGTACTTTGCGCGGCATGACAGCGCTTTTCGTCGGTATCAGTCTGGCTTGCGTGGGGTTTGAAGAAACGTCTGGTGTGGAACGGTTGACCGGTGGTATCGCCTGGTTGCACGACGGCATCGATATGGTGGTGGTTGCGGTGGGGCTGTTTGTGAGCGGTGAAGTGATGCACGCAGCAATGTATGGAGGCAGCGCCCACCGCACCTGCAACACGGTAGGGCGCGTGCGCATGTCGCGCACTGACTGGCAGCGCTCTTGGCCTGCCTGGTTGCGTGGCACTGCGCTAGGTACGCCTTTTGGCTGTGTTCCGGTAGGGGGCATTGATATGCCCACCTATCTGAGCTATGCCTCAGAGCGCTATGTAGCCAGGCCCCAAGCGCGTGTGGAATTTGGCAAGGCAGGAGCCATTGAAGGAGTGGCAGGGCCAGAAGCAGCCAACAACGCAACGGTGACTGCCGCGTTGATTCCGCTGCTCACCATGGGCATTCCCACCAGCAATACCACCGCCGTGATGCTGGGCGCTTTCAATAACTACGGCGTGCACCCAGGGCCGCAGCTTTTTGGCAGCGCGCATGCGCTGGTCTGGACGCTGATTGGCTCACTGTTTATTGGCAACGTGATCTTGCTGATCTTGAACTTGCCGCTGGTACGCATGTGGACATGGTTGCTGCGCATTCCACGCCCGCAGTGGTATGCGGGCATGCTGATTGTGGCGACGGCAGGTGTGTATGGCATGCGGCAAAGCGGCGTAGATTTGCTGCTGCTGTACGTTTTTGGTTTGCTGGGGGTGGTGATGCGGCGTTATGACTTTCCCACCACGCCGCTGGTGGTGGGGCTGGCGATGGGGCCACTGGCAGAGCTGCAATTGCGCAGCGCTGTGGCCGTGGGCCATGGCAGTTTCGGCATATTTGTGACACAGCCGCTGTCGCTGGTGTTGCTGGTGGTGGTGCTACTGCTGGTCATCGTTCCTCGCATTTTGCAAAGCTGGGCCAACCGCCGCATGGCCCAAGCCAGAGCTTATGCCAAGGAGATGGAGATGCCCTAGAGCAGTCGCACCCGGCCGATGAGCCCACAAAAAAGGCCTTGGATAAAGATATCCAAGGCCTTGGTTTTTTGGGCCGCTATGGCCGTATTGCTTAATGCAGCATCATGGGTTTTTGCTTGTCGCGGGCTGCAGGCTTGAGCGCAGCACGGTGATGACCGTTGGATGCCGCCGTTTGCGACGCAATAGACGCAAAGTTGGACGAGCTGCCAGTGCCGGTGCGGAATGTCGCCACCACGTTGTTAAGCTCCGCAGCCTGGTGGCTCAGGCTATTGGCGGCAGCGGCGCTTTCTTCCACCAAGGCCGCGTTTTGCTGGGTCACTTGGTCCAGCTGTGCAATGGCATCGCTGACTTGGCTGGCACCCAGACTTTGTTCTCGGCTGGCGCTGCTGATTTCCTGAATCAGTGTGGACACGCTTTGGACTTGGCGCACCACATCGCTGATGGTCTGGGCCGTAGCGTCCACCAAACGGGTGCCTTCGCTGACCTGGTTCACGCTTTGCTGAATCAAAGCCTTGATCTCTTTGGCAGCCTCAGCACTGCGGCCAGCCAATGAGCGAACTTCGCCCGCCACCACCGCAAAACCACGGCCTTGTTCACCTGCACGCGCCGCTTCTACGGCCGCGTTGAGCGCCAAGATATTGGTCTGGAAAGCAATGCCGTCGATCACGCCAATGATGTCGGCAATCTTGTGCGAGCTGTTGGAGATGGACACCATGGTCTGCGTGACGCGTTCCATCGCCTGGCCGCCTTCCGTGGCCGTCTGTGCAGCGTTGCGGGCCAACTCCGTCGCTTCCTGGGCGTTATCGGTGTTGTGGCGTACGGTGGACGCCAGTTGTTCCATGCTGGCTGCCGTTTGCTGCAGATTGCTGGCCTGCTCTTCGGTGCGCTGCGACAAATCGTTGTTGCCTGTGGAGATTTCGTTGGAACCTGTGGCAATCGATTCGCTGCTTTCGCGGATGCGGTTGACGATACCGATCAGGTTGCCATTCATGCTTTGGAGCGCTTGCATCAGGCGGCCCAGTTCATCCTGGGTGCGTACTTCCACTTGCGAGGTCAAATCGCCTTGGGCCACGGTCTCCGCAATATGGACTGCACGGTCCAAGCTTTGCGTGATGGTGCGAATGATTATTGCTGCGCCTAGCAGCGCCAGCACCAAAAGGATCAGCACCGCCACACCGGCCAGCGCAATGACCTGCTTTACAGCGGCCTGAGCCGCCTCATATTCAATTTGTGCCACTTTTTCTTGCAGCGTGGCCAGTTCTTGCAAGCTGGCGGCAAGGGGGCTCACGCTGGGGAACAGCCGGTACTCAATGAACGAGCCCAGCGATGTGTGATCTTGATTGACAAACAGGCGCAGCAGTTCTTCAATACGGGGGGCAATGGCGCTGAGCAAGGTGGTGACGCGCTTTGCCATCACTTCCTCTTCCGCCACCAACTCCGTTTGCAAATAGTCGTTCCAGGCCACTTCGACTTGTTTGCGCACCGTTTCCAGCGTTTCTTTGCCAGACTCCGGCAGGATTTGCTGGTTGTAAACCTTGTTGGTGATTTCCACCAGCTTGATACCGTAGCCATCGCTGACGGTCTTGATCTGCTGAATGGGTATCACCCGGTTGGTGTAGATGTACGCAAGGCGGTCATTGCTGGCGCTAAGTTGCTGCACCAAGATGGCCGTGATGGCCATTGCCAGTACCAAGAGTCCTGCTACAAGCAGCCATAGCTTGGCCCGGATACTGAGATTTCTCATTCTTTGCATGTCTTCTATCCTGGATTCTTCGGAACCTGTTTGCCCCGCACCACCACAAAAAATCGATTGGCATGTATCTAATAAGCCAATAGATCGGGAAAATTGTGGCAGATTGTTAATGATTTGCCGCTTATTGGATATGCGGTAATGCGAGATTTTTCAGTTACTGCTAGCACTTTTACAACAAAAACATACAAATCAAGGTGTTGGACACGCTGATTGGCAGTGATATCGTTGATGGCGATGGGCAGCATCTGGAGGCGCGATTGAAGGTGGTGTTTTTGCGTCACATCCGGACAGATCACGCAAAAAAGGCCGCATGGTGCGGCCTTCAGTCAAACAAGGTGGGCAAGACCCCATTCAATCGGGCATCGAACAATGACCGCCTTGCACGGCCTGGCCTGATCCTGCCGCAATAAACGGTGCTTCAAAGCGCAAATCAACGGGTTTGGAGCTGAGAAAATCCCACACCAGAAAGGCGACCAGAATCACCCAGAAAGCAGTGCGCAGCACGGTGGCTTGAGTCATGGTGATGTCTCCTTTAAAAGCCAAAGTGGCGACGAATGCGCAGGCCAAAAATGGTGCCTGCAAAAGCCAGCGGTACCCAGATCCAGCCGTGGATGGAGCCCGTAGAAATGCCCGAGAACATGGCACCCACATTGCAACCAAACGCCAGGCGCGAGCTATAGCCCAGCACCAAGCCGGCGATCAAAGCCACCACCCATTGTTGGCGGCTTAAGGGCTTGGCGCTGGTGGGTGTGGAAGCACTGACCCACAGGGCACCCGCCAAAATACCGATGTTGGTGATGGAGGTGACATCCAGCAGCACCGTCTCTGACAGGCGTGCAGCATTGCCGGGCTGCATCCAGAACCAGTTGCTCGACAGGTCGGCGACACCCGTGGCCGTCGCCACCTTGGCGGCCCATAGGCCAAAGCCGTAAACCACACCCCAAGGCTGGCCCGCAATCAGCAAGTTGGCTGTGGCCAGGAGCGCCAGCAACACCGCGCCCACCACCCATTTACGCACCAGCAATGGCTTGGCTGGAATGCCGGCCTGGAGGTTGGCGCGTTGGCAATAAAAGCCCACGCCCGCCGCCACCACAGCCAAACCTGCCAATGTGGCCACCAAAGCAACTTGCCAGCCCCAGGTGGTGACCAAACCCACAGGTTGGGTGCGACCCAGATCCAGCCACCAGCCCAAATGCACACTGCCCAAAAAGCTGCCAATGGCAAACACCGGCAAGATGGCCGCGTTCATCGGGATGCCCAAGCCGGCCTTGTACAGCGTGCCGCTGCCGCAGCCATCGGCAATTTGCATGCACAGGCCAAAGACGAAGGCGCCCACAATCAAGCTCACACTGGGCGGGCCTAAGGCGGCTGTCAATTCAGGAAAGCGGCCCAGCAGCGGCATCGCCAGGCAGGCAGCCAGAGCCAGCAAAATGAGCTGGCCGAAAACGCCGGAAGGATCTTTGTCCTCCACCAGCATGCGCCAGCCGGTGGTAAAGCCAAAGCGCTTGCCCGCCAGTACAGCGCCCAGCCCAATGCCAACCAGAAACAGACCGGCCTGGCGCGCGGACACGCTCCACAGCAGCCAGCCAAAAAATGCAGCCATGATGATGGCCAAAGGTAATCGCTTCATTCGAAGACAGCCTCTCGGGTGATTGCTATTTAAAAAGATAGCTGCTGGCCTTTGATTTAAAAAGACTTCAGATGCTTTTGGTACTGAATTCAAGATAAATCAACGGCAGGCTGCTCTCTTTTTCTTTGTTATTGGTTTTCTGGGTGTTTAGTTGAGCTTGCGTTCCCACCACTGCTTGGTGGAGCGCAGCAACTGCTCGCCCCGGCTGGGGGCATTGTCCAGTTGCGGAAAGTCGGGCTGCTGTGTCCAGTCCACCATGGAGCCAGCGTACAGCTTCACGTTGGGCAGACCAGCCACTTCGCTCATGCCAAACCAGTCGGTCGCCGCCCAATGCCCAGTATTGCAAAATGCCACGGCGTGCTGACCTTCGGGCACCTGAATTTGCGCTGCAATCGCTTTGGCTTTGTCCGCGTCCACAAACAACGAAGTTTTGGGCACAAACCACTGGTTAAAGTCCAGTTGCACCGCGCCGGGTAAAGTGCCTGCCAGCTTGGCCGCCGGGGCTTGCGTTTTGCCTTGATAAAAGGCGTCGGGGCGCGAATCCACCAGCACTGCGTTGCTCAGCTTGATGCTTTGCTGAATCTCCTGGCGCGTAGACAGCCAGGTGGCGTCGAAAGTGGGCGCATACGTGCTGGGCGCAACGCGGATCGCGGCGTTGGAAAATGGCAGCTTGGCTGCTTCCCATGCCTTCAGTCCGCCGTTGAGCACAGACAACTCGGTCAGGCCCAGTGATTTCAGTGTCCAGTACACACGTGCCATGGCGCCAAAATCGGTGGCGTCTTTGCCGTGCGAAACCACCACGGCGTGCGTGTCTGCCGTCAAACCCAGAGACTGCACCAGCGCCACCAGTTGCTGGTGATCCGGCAACTCGCCCGGATTGGTCACAGGGCCGCGCCATTTGTCATACGGCGCATTGACTGCACCAGGAATATGGCCGGTGGCAAACTCTTTCGGGGTGCGAATATCAATCACGCGCACAGCGGTGTTGGGCAGCAAGGGGGAAAGCTCCACCGGAGAAAGCAGGGGCGGGGCAGCCAAGGCTGCGCTGCAGGCACTGGCACCCAGCACCAACGCAAGGAAAGAACGGTATTTCATAATAGGCAGCCGGTTACGATGCATTGCGAACCGCAGAGATGGCAAAAACGATATTGTCCTGCCTCAAAGATATGCCTACAACGAAGAATAATTTGAGTGCGTATGTCCGGATTGTTATATGCCGCTGTGAAGTTGTTGTGCGGCCCAGCAGTTTTCAAAAATCAATACCGCAATCTCCCTCAGATTTTGTAGCGGATAGGGGTGCTGGATGGTTGTAACACCCTAAATTCCAGCAAAATCGCCCGATAGAAATACAGGTGCCAGCGGTGAGCGCTGTTGCTTTTTTTGTGAAGATTTGGATGTCGAACTATCAAGAACTGTTGGCCCGCAAGCGCGAGCTGGATAAAAATATTGAGCAATTGCGCCGCACCGAAAGTGAGGCCGCTTTAGCCACCATCAAAGATTTGATTGCAACTTTTGGCTTTACAGCGCAGCAGGTTTTTCCTTTCCAATCTGACTCGGTCAAGAAAAAAGTGCCTGCTAAATACTATGACCCAGCTACTGGTAACTCATGGACGGGTCGCGGAAAAATGCCCAAGTGGCTGCAGGGCAAAGATCGCTCTGTCTACGAGATTGCCGCGCCCCAGGTGTCCTCATGGAGCACACCGGAAGACGAGAACAATCCTTTCCCGATCCAATAAAAATTAGCGGCTGGCCCAATAAACGATTGTCTACGGCAACGTAGCGCGAAGGCACGCACATGGCGGAATGCTCGCCAAGTGTGTCTTCCTTGGTGAATACCCACTTCGTGCGCAGCAGCTTGGAACTTAGAACTCAGAGCTTTATCGGCCAGCCCTGCATATGCTGCTGGGCAATGTCACGCAGCGCAGAAATCCAGCTTGCGTGGTCATTGAGGCAAGGAATAAAGCGGTAGTCCTTGCCACCCGCATGCTCAAACGCCTCGCGCGCTTCCTGGTTGATTTCTTCCAGCGTTTCAATGCAGTCGCTGGTAAAGCCGGGGCACATGATGTCCACGCTCTCCAGTCCTTGCTGGGCCATTGCCACCAAGGTGGGTTCGGTATAGGGCTCCAGCCACTTGGCCTTGCCAAAGCGCGATTGAAAGGTCAGCATGAACTGCTCGTCGCTCAGGCCCAGGCGTTGCGCCAGCAAACGGCCTGTCGTCATGCACTCATCGCGATACGGATCACCCAAGGCATAGGTACGTTCCGGCACACCGTGAAAGCTGAGGAACAACTTTTGCGCCCGGCCATTTTCACGCCAGTGCTTTTCTACGGTCTGGGCCAGTGCATCGATATAGCCGGGATGGTCGTGGTAGCGCTGCACAAAGCGCAGCTCCGGAATATTGCGCTGGGTTTTGGCCCAGTCGTACACGGCATCACAAACGCTGGCGGTGGTCGTGCCCGAGTACTGTGGGTACAGCGGCAGCACCAGAATGCGCGTAGCGCCCTGGGCCTTCAGTGCATCGAGCTGCGAGGCAATAGACGGGTTGCCATAGCGCATGGCCGGCGCCACCAGTACATTGCAGCCCGCCTCATCCAGCCAGCTGCGCAGCAACATGGCTTGGCGCTCTGTGAAATACAGCAGGGGTGAGCCGGTTGCCCCACCTTCATTCCATACCGTGGCGTACTTGGCCGCCGAGGCTTTGGGCCGGGTGCGCAAGATGATGCCATGCAGAATGGGCCACCAAGCAAGCTTGGGAATTTCCACCACGCGGTCATCTGACAAAAACTGCGCCAGATAGCGGCGTACGGCAGAAGGCGTGGCTTCATCCGGCGTACCGAGGTTGCACAGCAAGATGCCGGTGCGTTCGGGTTGGCCTGGGGCGAGCTGGGGTTCGGGTGCAAAGCGTGAGCGCATGGGGCAATTGTCGCAAAACGCCATGCCACTCTGGCCGCCCATGCTGCTCAGCCCTGTGCGGCTGCAGTATTCTCACGGCATGCTTGACCCATCGCAAATACGTGCCATCACCCTCGACCTTGATGACACGCTGTGGCCGATCTGGCCCACCATTGTCCGTGCCGAAGCAGCGCTCTTGCTATGGTTAAAAGAGCATGCACCGCTGTCTGCCAAAATGTTTCCGACGACCGAGGCGCTCAGGCAGGTGCGGCTGCTGGTAGAACGAGAACACCCTGATCTGCGACACAACTTGATGGCGCTGCGCACAGAGTCCATTCGCTATGCATTGCGTCAAGCAGGCGAAGCTGAAAATTTAGCTATCCCCGCATTTGAAATTTTCTTTGCCGAGCGCCAGCGTGTGCAGCTGTTTGAAGATGCCTTGCCAGCGCTGGAATTTCTGGCCGCGCGCTGGCCGGTGGTGGCAATTACCAACGGCAATGCAGATTTGCAGCGCGTGGGCATTGGGCGGTTTTTTCAGGATTGCTGGAATGTGGAACGCGCGGGCGTGCCCAAGCCAGATGCGCGCATTTTTCACCAAGCAGCGAATGCAGCCAATGTGGCCCCTGACCAAGTGCTGCATGTAGGAGATGATGCCAAATTGGATGTAAGGGCCGCCAGAGATGCGGGTATGCACGCGGTTTGGCTTAATCGCAGCGGCATAGACTGGCCTGAGCAGGGGGGCGTGCCCCCTATTACCGTGGCCAGCTTGCGCGAGTTGTGTGATTTGCTGGCTGCTTGACCGTCCAACCCGCAGTGTGTGTGGGTGTCAGGAGTCAGTCCATGCCCACTACTTTGCCGCGCACCTCCTCCGTATGGGATTTGCCCACGCCTTTGGCCATTGGCTGGATGCAGCCGCTCAACTGGCTTGCGCTGGGCTGGAAAGACATGGCCCGCGCTCCGTGGCTGAGTCTGGGGCACGGGCTGGGTTTGGCGCTGCTGGGCGCTGTGATTTTGTTGCTCGGGCACAATCGGTTTTGGTTGATGGCGGGGGCGCTTTCGGGGTTTTTGGTAGTGGGCCCCGTCGTTGCTACCAGTCTGTATGCGATCAGCCGTGCCTTGGAGCGTGGTGAAACGGTGGATAGCGCTTTGGTACGCCGCACATGGCTGCATTGGCAACAAGGCAACCGGCGCGGCAGCGATTACTGGTGCTTGGTGCAGTTTGGCTTGCTGCTGGCGGTCTCGGCAACGGGCTGGCTCGTGATTTCCGCTTCACTGATTACGTTGCTGGCCCCTGTGCGCATTGCCACCCCCCTGGACTTTATTGAGCACGTGGTGCTGGCCTCAGACAGCACACTGTTTAGCTGGTGGCTGGCATTGGGCAGCTTGCTGGCAGCGCCCATCTTTGCATCGAGTGTGGTTTCTATGCCTTTGTTGCTGGATCGCAAAGTCTCTTTGCCACAAGCCGTGCTCACTAGCTGGCTGGTAATTTTGCAGAACCCGGTGCCCATGGCGATATGGGCGGGTTTGATTTTGATGTTTACCTTGCTGGGCTTGGCGTCACTGATGCTCGGTCTGGTGCTTGTGATGCCCATGCTGGGCCATGCGAGCTGGCATGCTTACCGTGATCTGGTCGATGCGTCAGGTTTTGCACTGCGCGAGGCCAATGCAGCGCCAGGCAGCGAGGTTACTTAGGGATTTGTGTTGTGATTTTTGGCTATACAGAAGAACAATTTGCGCAGTTTTTTCTCACTTACGGCGTTGGGGCATTCATTGTCTTCATGCTGTTCATCATTGGTCATCTTGCGTGGCAATCCAAGGCCGGCAAGTTCGGCACTTTTGTGCTTTTTTTAGGGCTGGCGGTGGGTTTTACAGGCTTTCTCGCCAAGCTGGTGCTGCAGTGGTATTTGGAGAAGTAAGCCTTCTTCAGCACTTTCAGCACTTTAATAAAAGGAGCAAGTCGCCCTTGTAGATATTGAGATTCAACGATGTTTAGCGTTGAAGTCTTTGATACACCAGGGCAGGCTGCTCCTTTTTTATGTGTGCGATGCGCAAGGGCCTTGTTTAGCCTACAGCTTGGGCAATCTGCAAGCCACTGCGCACTGCGCCTTCCAGCGTCGCGGGGTAGGGGCCCTGCACATAATCACCACAGGCCCACAAACCAGGTGCAATGCTGGGCTGCGGGCGCTGCACCAGCGGCGTGCAGGCAAAGGTGGCACGTTTGTCGATGACGGTTTTGAGCGCTTGCAAATCCGGCAATTGCAGTTGCTGCTGTGCCTGGGCAAGCACCTGGTCTTGCAGGGTCTGGCGATCCCCTTCACTGGCGCTGATGACCAGGGCGATCAAACCCGCGGGGCCGCCCAGCTGGGTTTTGTCAAAGGCAAATTGCGCGGGGGCTGCGGGCTGGCTGCGCAGCGCCACCATCGGGGCCGGTAAGACATGGCCGTCTTTGCGGCGCAGGGCTGTAGCGGCATACACCGTGGCAATCGCCGTATGAGGCAGCGCCTGTGCACATGCCGCCCAAGACTGGCCAGCTTCGCGCCACTGGCTGGGCAGATGGGTGCTGAACACCAAGCGCGCCGCGTCAGCGCTGGAGGTTGCCAGCACCACCGCGTCAAAATCATGCGTTTCAGCGCCGCGCACTTGCCAGCCCTGCGTGGGCAGCGCGGCCAGCTGCTGCACGCGCTCTCCCAGATGCAACTGCGCCCCTTGCTGCTGCAGCCATGTAGCCGCCGTGGCTGGGAATAAACGGCTCAGATCGGTTCGCGGAATCAGCAGGTTGGAGCCGCCTTGGCCGCTGAACAGGCCGTCTTGCAGCACCTGCAAAAAAATACGTCCGCTGGCTTGAGACGTTGGCAAATTCAAGGCAGAAATGCACAGCGGATCGACAAAATCCTGTATCAAGCGCGCAGGCAATGCCCGGCACAGATCGGCCACGGTGGCGCTGTCAGCGCACTCAAATTGGCTGCGTTGCCACTGGTGGGCCTGGTACAGCAGGGCCAGCTTTTCGCGCCAGCTCCAGCCTTGGGCGCGGGCAATGCCCAGCACCGCATCCCACGGCGGGGGAAGGTTAGGCAATTGCAGGCCCAGGCCATCGGCATAGCGCAAGTCCAGCGGCAGGCGCAGCAAGGCATGCGTCTCTGAAACGCCGACGGTTTGCATGACTTGCAGACAACGTTGATAAGCACCAATGAGGATGTGCTGACCGTTGTCCACCGTCCACGTCTGGCCCTGGGGGCCTTGCAGCGCCAGCGCGCGGGCGCGCCCACCCCAGGTGCGGCTGGCTTCCCAGATATGCAGAGCATGCCCTTGTTGGTGCAGCTGTACCGCCGCAGCCATGCCCGCCCAGCCGCCGCCGATGATGGCAATTTTGAGAGGCTTGCTTGCGTTGACCACGTTTACATGCGGCCCAGCGCTTGCATCTTCCAGGCCAGCCACAGCTTGCGCAGCGGCGTCAGGCCCACGCGCTGGTGCAGGACCTGGAAGTTCTCCGCCTCAATCTCGCGCAGCAAGGTGCGGTAGATGCTGGCCATCATCAAACCCGGTTTTTGCGTACGGCGGTCTTCTGGAGGCAGTAGCGCAAACGCTTCTTCATACAGCTGGTGCGCGCGCTGCGTCTGAAAGCGCATGAGGGCGGTGAAGCGATCCGAGTATTCGCGCTTAGTGATCTCGTGCGCTTTCACATCAAATTGCTGCAGATCGCTGATGGGCAGGTAGATGCGGCCACGCATGGCGTCTTCACCCACATCACGAATGATGTTGGTCAGCTGAAACGCTTGACCCAGCTTATGGGCGTAGGCTGTGGTGGTTTCGTTGGTTTGGCCAAAGATGTGTGCCGCCACCTCGCCCACCACGCCCGCGACCAAATGGCAGTAGCGCTGCAAGCCGGGATAGTCCAGGTAGCGGGTTTGATCGAGGTCCATCTGGCAGCCTTCGATGACGGCCTGCAGATGGCGTTGTTCGATTTGAAACTGCTGCGTGTGCGGTAACAGCGCCAGCATGACGGGGTGGCTGGGTTTGCCAGCAAAAGCCTGGGCAACCTCTTGCTTCCACCACGCTAATTTTTGGGCAGCAACGCCGGGGTCTTGCACTTCATCGACTACGTCATCCACCTCGCGGCAAAACGCGTAAAACGCTGTGATGGCAGCTCTGCGATTGGCGGGCAAAAAGAGAAAGGCGTAATAAAAGCTGCTGCCCGAAGCGGCGGCTTTTTCTTGGACGTAAGTTTCCGGAGTCATATGGTGGGCGATTGTCCCATGTCTTGTTGCAGTGAAATGGGGGAGTCAGATTAGTGTGCTGCTTGATGTGCATCAAGCCATGTGCGTGTGAAAGCGGCGCTTTTTCAGGGGGTGAGCGCCTAAGATTGATCTGTTGCAATTAGATATCTTTCTACACCCATGCCAAGCCTCAATTCATTGCGTTTAACCCAGCGTTATATGTTGGTCTTCGGCGGCTATTTCCTGTCCATGGCCGTCGTGATTGGTATGAGTTGGCATGGGTTGATGAGTGCGCGGGACAGTCTGCGTGGATTGCATGACGATTCTCTGCAGCGCATTTTGCTGGCAGATTCCATCAATGAGAGTGTGCTGCAGTCCCGCATGCAGCTCTTGCTGGCGTTTCAGCACGCCCCCGACAATCCTCTGTCAAGTCTGCATGACCACCCTGCCAGCAGCCACCTGGATGTAGTCAAGAGCAATGCAGCACGTGGTCTGGAGATTCAAAAAGAGCTGGAGAAGATGATCTCCGACCCCATCGAAAAAGAGATGTTTGCAGAAGCCATGCGCGTGCAAAACGTATGGAACAGCAAGCTCAGCGAGGTGATCCGTGCGGTGGAATCAGGCAACTACAGCCACGACACCATGGCCCAATTTTTGACCATGGGGCGTGAAGAGGCAGACACCTTGGTTGCACTGGTGGGTGCCTTCAAGGGCTTGCAAGTGACCCAGGCAGACATTGCCTATCAAGACGCTGCACAGCGCTATAACACCAGCATCTGGGTTTTCGTCTTGTGCGTGCTGTTCGGTGGGCTGCCGGCAACCCTGCTGTCCATTTCTTTGCTGCGCCGCATGAACCTTGGCTTTCGCTCGGCCCACGACACGGCCCAGGCCATTGCTGCCGGAGACATCTCTCAGCGCGTACAGGTCAGCGGCAGCGACGAGATTACAGAACTGCTGGTGCAGATGGAGGACATGCGTACGCACTTGCACGCCATCATCTCTCAAGTGCGCAGTGGTGCGGATGCCATCGCAGGTGCCTCCACCCAAGTTGCGGCGGGTACGGGAGACTTGTCGATGCGTACCGAGCAGCAAGCAGCATCGTTGCAGCAAACGGCATCGGCCACGGAAGAGTTGTCCAGCACGGTACAACAAAATGCAGACAGCGCCATCCGCGCCAGCGAATTGGCTCGCGGTGCCACGGATGTGGCCGCACGCGGCGGGCAAATGGTGTCCGAAGTGGTGTCAACGATGGAAGACATCAACACGTCGGCCAAAAAAATTGAAGCCATCATTGGAGTGATTGACAGCATCGCTTTTCAAACCAACATCTTGGCACTCAATGCAGCAGTGGAGGCTGCGCGCGCAGGTGAACAAGGCCGTGGCTTTGCGGTGGTGGCCAGTGAAGTGCGCTCGTTGGCCGGCCGCTCTGCCGAGGCCGCCAAGGAAATCAAGGTGCTGATTAATGACTCGGTAAACCGTGTACGCACGGGCAGCGAGCAGGTGCACCGCACGGGGAGCACCATGAACGAGATCGTGACCAGCATTGCGCGGGTGTCCGATATCGTCAGCGAAATTGCAGAGGCCAGCCGTGAACAGTCCAAGGGCCTGGCGCAGATTAATGATGCCGTTTCCAATCTGGATGATGTCACGCAGCAAAACGCAGCATTGGTTGAGGAAACTTCGGCGGCCTCGAATGCCTTGCAAGAGCAGGCCAACCAGATGGCGGAAATGTCCTCTAAATTTGTGCTGGAAAGTGGCGCAAGCATGCAGTACAGCGGCGGTTTTTCTGCGCCAGCTTCTTACCCTGCCGGAATCGGCAGTCGCGGCACAGCAGCAGTGCGCGGGCCAGCCTCAGCGTCAAGAACTGTTGGGCGTGGTGTTGCACCCGCCGAGACGCTTTGAGCCTTTCCGCAAGCACATAAAAAACCGGCGAAATGCTAATGCCAGTCAGTTAAGAAACTTCACTTATTAAAAAGTCGTGAAGAATGTAGAAAAGGGATGCGATTTGCATCCCTTTTCTTATGGATTCAGGCGCTTTGAATCCTTAACTGACTGGCATTAGGCGAAATGCCGGTTTTTTATACTGGGGACGTACAAGCACTACATGGACAGTGCGCGCCACAGTATGCGCGGGCCATCCCATTTTTTGACGGTGCAGCGCGTGGTTAGGCTGTGGCCCTGCAGCGCATCTACCTTGTCCAAAATGCACAGGCCCCCTTGCACCACCAAGCGCAACTCCCATCCAATGCGCCCTGGTAACTGGTGAACAAGATCAGAGCCTTTTTTCATGCTAGCCCTTGCCCAGCAAGCGTTGTCAGCTATGAGATTCTTGATTTCTGGAGTCACTTGCAGTCGCTCTAAATCCGCACGCGTTACGCCATAAGCTGTGCAGTCGGCATCAGTGAGGTAATGGCGTTGGCGGGGAATATCTTCACTCAAATCCTGCCAGAAATTGATCAGCTGTAGCGCCGTGCAAATGGCATCGCTGCGCTCTAGTGCCTGTTGATCTTGAATGCCGTACAAATGCAGCAGCAGCCGTCCGATGGGGTTGGCGGAGCGGCGGCAATAATCCACAAGTTCAGCGCGGTTCGCGTAAGTGGTGCCGTCGCGCGTGTATTCAATGTCTTGTACGAAAGCGCTCAACAAGTCGTCCAGCAGTTGCACCGGTAACTGGTATTGATGAATGCTGTGCTGCAAAGGGGTAAAGATGTGCGCCCACTGACCCGATGCTGCCTGCGCCTTTGCGCAGTCATGCAGCGCACGTCGGTAGTCGTGCAATTGCGCAATGCGTTGGGCGGCATTCAAGTCGCCTTCATCCGCAATGTCGTCGGCAGCGCGGGCAAAGGCATAGATGGCTGCAATAGGTGGGCGCAGGGCAGGCGGGCATAGCCATGACGCGACGGGAAAGTTTTCGTAGTGCGTAACGGCGGGTGCTTGAACGGGGGGAGGGGGCAATCGGTGATTCACGGCGAAGATTGTCGCTTGACAGCGGATTGGCGCGCTCCTAGATTGCTAACCCATTAGTCAGTAACTGCGGTTTTATCATGTGCTTGTTGAAATTTTTACGGCCCTTGCTTGGCCTTTTTACTTGTGTATTCATCTTGTCAGGATGCTCAAAGAAAGAGTCTGCGCCAGACCCTGTGCGGGCTGTGAAGTTGCTGGAAATTAAGGCGCAGCCATTGGAGAAGACGGTGGAATACGCCGGGGATGTGCGAGCAAGCACAGAGTCGAGCCTGGGCTTTCAAGTCTCTGGCAAGTTGTTGCAGCGCTTGGTTAACGCGGGGGACTCAGTGCGCAAAGGGCAATTGCTGGCGCAACTGGATGGGCAAGACTACGCACTGGCAGTTCAGGCCGCGCAGGCGCAAGTTGTAGCAGCGAAGACACAGCATGATCTGGCGCAAGCAGATTGGCAGCGCTTTTCTGCGCTCAAAGATCAGGGCTTTATCAGTGGTGTAGAGCTGGATCGCAGAAAAGCCAATGTGCAAGCTGCGCAAGCACAGTTAGAACAAGCACAAGCGCAGGCAGCCTCGCAAAGTAATCAAAGAAATTACACGCACCTTTATGCGGGCGCGGATGGCGTGATCACTGTAGTTGCCGCAGAGCCGGGTCAAGTTGTTGCCGCTGGTAGCCCTGTGGTGCGCATGGCGCATGACGGTGCGCGCGATGCAGTGATTAACGTGCCTGAAGATGTCCGCAGTTTGATGCCGGTCGGAAAACAGGTGCAAGTGCGTGCATGGGCCAGTAATGACCACTGGGATGGCGGGGTACGTGAGCTGGCAGCCAGCGCAGACCCCGTAACGCGCACTTATGTCGCAAAGGTGGGTCTTGAAGGCGCGGATCAACCGGCATTGGGCTCTACGGTGCAGGTGGTCGCGCAACTGGACGAGCGGGTGTCTGCAAATTCCGCCATCAAGTTGCCATCGACGGCCCTGCTCCAGCAAGGGGGGGAATCTGCGGTCTGGGTGTTTGAGGGCGCCACATCGACCCTCCGACTGCAAAAAGTTACCGTGCAGGGAGTGCAAGGCAATGACATTCTCATTGCAGAGGGCCTTACTGTAGGCATGCATGTGGTTGCGACAGGTACGCATGTTCTGACGCAAGGGCAGAAAGTTTCGGTGTACCAGCCTGCCTACCCTCAGGCTAAGCAGTAAGGAGGTCGCCCAATGTCCGTACCTCCGAACCAAGAAGCGCCGCAGCGCTTCAACCTCTCGCGCTGGGCGCTGCAGCATATACCGCTCACACGTTACTTGATGGTAGTGATCTTGTTGCTGGGCGGCGCAGCGTATTTTCAGCTGGGTCAAGATGAAGACCCCCCGTTCACGTTTAGAGCCATGGTGGTGCGCACCTACTGGCCGGGGGCCTCTGCCCAGCAAGTGGCAGAGCAAGTCACAGACAAGATCGAACGCACACTCCAAGAAGTGCCTTATGCAGACAAAATCAGCAGCTATTCCAAGCCTGGTGAGTCGCAGGTGATCTTTCAGTTGCGCGATAACTCCAAACCGCAGGATGTGGCGAATCTTTGGTACACCGTGCGCAAAAAAATCGGAGACATGCAGTACACACTTCCCCAAGGCGTGCAGGGGCCGTTTTTCAACGACGAATTTGGAGATGTGTATGGCGTGATCTATGGCCTGCATGGCGAAGGTTACAGCTATGCTGAACTCAAAACCTTTGCCGATGATGTGCGCCAGCAGTTATTGCGCGTGAAGGATGTGGCCAAGGTGGAGCTGTTTGGTGCGCAAAATGAAAAGCTATTTATCGAGCTTTCGCAAAAGCGATTGGCCCAGATGGGGCTGGATACCAACCAAGTCATTGGTCAGTTAAACCAACAAAATGCCGTCGTCGGCACGGGGGTGGTGCAAACGCCAGTCGAGCAGGTGCAGGTGCGCGTGGCAGGGCAGTTTGATGAGGTTGAGCAGATCCGTGCAATGCCGATACGTGCACCATCGGGCGCACAGCTGCGTTTGGGCGATATCGCTGAGATCAGCCGTGGATATGACGATCCCCCCAGTGTCAAAGTTCGCCATGACGGGCGCGAAGTGATTGCCATTGGTATCTCCATGGCCAAAGGCGGCGATATTGTGGGCTTGGGAAAAGCTTTGCACGCGCAGGTCGCAGACATTGCTGCAAGGCTGCCGGCGGGGGTTCAGCTGGAAAATATTCAAGACCAACCTAAAGCCGTTACCGATTCGGTCAATGAGTTTCTTAAAGTCTTGGCTGAGGCTGTGGTAGTGGTGCTGGCAGTAAGTTTTATCAGCTTGGGTTTGCACAAGCGGCAAGATGCCACCGTCTGGTGGCGGCGCTGGTATGTAGACCCAAGGCCGGGGCTGGTCGTCGCTATCACCATTCCATTGGTGCTGGCCGCCACATTTCTTGCGATGTGGTACTGGGGGATTGGCCTGCACAAGATATCGCTAGGCTCACTCATCATCGCGCTGGGTTTGTTGGTGGACGACGCCATCATCGCCGTCGAAATGATGGTGCTGAAGCTGGAAGAGGGCTACGACAAACTGCGCTCAGCAACCTTCGCTTATGACATTACCGCCAAACCAATGTTGACAGGCACGCTGATCACCGCGGCGGGCTTCTTGCCGATTGGTATGGCGCAGTCCATGACGGGTGAATACACCTTTGCCATTTTTGCTGTTACTGTAATTGCGCTGATACTGAGTTGGTTGGCTTCGGTCTACTTTGTGCCTTATCTAGGTAGCGTTTTTTTGATAGAACCTCAACGAAAAATCACGGAAGGTATTTCGCAAGACCCGCATGAAGTCTTTGATAGCCCTTTCTATCAAACCTTCAGAAAGATGGTTCACAAGTGTGTGGAGTACCGCTGGCTCACGATTGGTGTCACTACTTTGATCTTTGTATTGGGAATGGTTGGCATGACCAAAGTGCAGCAGCAGTTTTTTCCTGACTCCAATCGCCCGGAAATTTTGGTGGATGCATGGTTTCCCGAAGGTACCTCTTTTGTGGGTAATGAGGAAGTTGTGCGACAAATGGAGGCACACCTTCAAGCTACGTCGGGTGTGAAGAGCGTGACAGTCTGGATCGGTTCAGGCGTTCCACGTTTTTACCTGCCACTGGATCAGGTGTTTCCGCAAGCGAATGTCTCGCAGTTCATTGTGATGACGGAGAGCCTTCATGTTCGCAATCAACTGATGAAGGTGCTACCTACTGCTTTGGCGCAAGCTTTTCCAGAAGTGCGCTCGCGCGCCAAGTTGCTGCCCAGTGGGCCACCCGTTGCTTATCCCGTTCAGTTCAGGGTGATGGGGCCAGATGCTCAAAAGCTGCGCACGCTGGCTGATCAAGTCAAAGCTCAGATGCAAGCGCACCCAGACATGCGAGGGGTGAATGACAACTGGCACGAGTCCGTTAAGGTCGTCCGCTTGGAAGTGGATCAAGACAAAGCACGAGCCTTAAGTGTAAGCAGTCAGTCTATTGCGCAAGCAACACAGACCTTGCTTGCGGGTTCAGCAATCGGGCAATACCGTGAGGGTGACAAGCTGATGCAGATGGTGCTGCGTCAGCCTTTGCAGGAGCGCGATGCGATAGAGGATATCTCCCAGGCCTATGTGCCCACGGCGTCCGGACAATCGATTCCACTGACGCAAATAGCTAAACCTGTGCTTGGGTGGGAGCCTGGGGTGATGTGGCGAGACTCGAGAAGCTACGCCATCACAGTTCAAGGCGATGTCCGCGAAGGATTGCAAGGGGCCACACTGACCCAAGCTCTGCAACCCGCACTTGCGAAACTGGAAGCGCGTTGGAAGCAAGAGGGTTTGCATGGTTACCGTATTGCAGTTGCCGGGGCGGTAGAAGAAAGCTCGAAAGGGGCCGCGTCGATTGCTGTAGGTATTCCTGTGATGCTGTTCTTGGTTTTCACGCTGCTGATGCTCCAATTGCATAGTTTTAGTCGCGCGTTGCTGGTCTTTCTAACGGGTCCCTTGGGTATCGCAGGCGTTGCCGCTGCATTGTTGCTGCTGGATCGTCCATTTGGTTTTGTGGCCCTGCTCGGAGTGATTGCGCTCATGGGCATGATTCAGCGAAATTCCGTCATCTTGATCGACCAGATCGAATCGGATCGAGCGCGCGGAGTTCCTACTTGGGATGCAATTGTGGAATCTGCTGTTCGAAGATTTAGGCCGATTGTGCTGACGGCTGCAGCTGCAGTGCTGGCCATGATTCCCTTATCTCGCAGTATTTTTTGGGGCCCCATGGCTGTTGCCATCATGGGCGGTTTGATCGTGGCTACCGTACTGACACTGTTTGCCTTGCCTGCCATGTATGCCGCTTGCTTTCGTGTCAAAAAACCAGAAATTTACTTTTCCTCTGAAAAATGATGAGCCGGTATGTGTATTGAAGAGTTTTTCAAGGTTAAAATCTTAGATTGACCTATGACGCAGGTCGGTTTTTTCCGATTTGTAGTTAGCAAGACCGCGCGGGTGGCGAAATTGGTAGACGCACCAGGTTTAGGTCCTGACGGTGGCAACACTGTGGGGGTTCGAGTCCCCCCCCGCGCACCACATCTTTCAGTGAGACTTTGCGGAATACGGTGCAGGCTGTGTACTGCAGCCGGTACGGTCCACTACTTCCCCAGATTTAGGAATTGCCATGGCTGTGACAGTTGAAACCTTAGAAAAGCTTGAGCGCAAAATTTCGCTGAGCCTGCCTCTTTCCGTGATTCAGACTGAAGTCGAAACGCGTCTGAAAAAGGTTGCTCGCACTGTGAAGATGGATGGTTTCCGTCCAGGTAAAGTGCCCATGAATGTGGTGGCACAGCGTTACGGCTACTCGGTGCAGTACGAAGTACTGAATGACAAGGTCGGTGAAGCTTTTGCTCAAGCTGTGTCAGAAGCCGGTTTGCGTGTTGCCGGACAGCCAAGCATTTCTGAGAAAGAAGGCTCCGCTGAAGGTCAGGCTGAATTTGAAGCCGTGTTTGAAGTGTTTCCGGAAGTCAAGATTGGCGACTTGGGTGCTGCGGAAGTTGAGAAGCTGACAGCTGACGTTGATGACGCAGCTATTGAAAAGACTCTTGATATTCTGCGTAAGCAGCGCCGTACTTTCGCTCAACGTGCTGCTGATGAGGCAGCTGTTGACGGCGACCGCGTTACTGTCGATTTTGAAGGCAAGATTGACGGCGAAACTTTTGCTGGTGGTAAGGCTGAAGGCTTCCAATTCTTGGTGGGCGAAGGTCAAATGCTCAAGGAATTCGAAGACGCTGTGCGTGGCATGAAAACTGGCGAATCCAAGACCTTTCCCTTGGCTTTCCCAGAGGACTACCATGGCAAAGATGTGGCAGGTAAAACCGCTGACTTCTTGGTGACTTTGAATAAATTGGAAGCTGCCAATCTGCCGGAAATCAATGATGCCTTGGTGAAATCTTTGGGTATTGCTGATGGTTCCGTTGAAGCTCTGCGCGCTGACATCAAGAAAAACTTAGAGCGTGAAGTTAAGTTCCGCTTGCAAGCACGTAACAAGCAAGCCGTAATGGATGCATTGGTTTCAGTGGCTGAATTAGATTTGCCAAAGGCATCTGTTCAATCTGAAGTAGCTCGTTTGCAAGAAGGTGCTCGCGCTGACCTGAAGCAACGTGGTATTAAGGATGCTGAAAAAGCGGACATTCCTGACGATATTTTCTTGCCGCAAGCTGAGCGTCGTGTGCGTTTAGGTTTGGTAGTTGCCGAGCTGGTTAAAAGCAATAAGTTGGAAGCTACCCCAGAGCAACTGAAGGCGCATGTCGATGAACTGGCTGCTTCTTACGAGAAGCCTGAAGACGTAGTTCGTTGGTATTTTGGCGATCGTCAGCGGTTGGCTGAAGTTGAAGCTGTTGTGATCGAAAACAACGTGACTGAGTTTGTCCTCAGCAAAGCAAAGGTTCACGACAAGAGCGTGTCGTTTGAAGAACTGATGGGCCAAGCCTAATTGGTTTGACCGAGTAGGGTACTGTATATGGTTGTAAACCACATGCGGTACTGAAAAGTTCTCGATCCGGGGCTTGTGCTTTGCTGCACAAGCCCCATTTCATTTCTTGGATACAGTATTTGTTCTGTCCCCACGTTTGGAGAAAACATGAGCGCATTGGATATGCAAGGTTTGGGTATGGTACCCATGGTGGTTGAGCAGTCGGGTCGCGGTGAGCGGTCTTACGACATCTATTCCCGCTTGCTTAAAGAGCGCGTGATTTTCTTGGTTGGCGAAGTCAATGATCAAACCGCTAATCTAGTAGTAGCTCAATTGTTGTTCTTGGAAAGCGAGAATCCCGAGAAGGATATTTCTTTCTATATCAATTCTCCTGGTGGGAGTGTTACTGCGGGCATGGCGATTTTTGACACCATGAATTTTATTAAGCCTGATGTTTCGACACTGTGCACAGGTATGGCTGCAAGCATGGGGGCATTCTTGTTGTCTGCGGGAGCTAAGGGTAAACGCTTTGCGTTGCCTAATTCTCAAGTCATGATTCACCAGCCTTTGGGTGGTGCGCGTGGTCAGGCGACAGAGATTGAAATTCATGCCCGTGAAATTTTGAAAACGCGTGAGCGTCTTAATAAAATTTTGGCTGAGAAAACAGGCCAGCCGCTGGAAAAAATCCAGCATGACACCGAGCGCGACTATTTCTTATCCGCGCAAGAGGCCAAAGACTATGGTCTGGTAGATAGCGTGCTTGAGAAGCGCGCGTAATACTTAGCGCTGATCAGCAGCAAGCGGCGCTTTACCCTTTGGGTAGCGCCGTTTTTACATTGCTATCATCCTCTTCTCTTATTGACGTAAACAAGGCGTAGCTCCCATGGCCGAGAAAAAAGGCACAACCAGCGAAAAGAATCTTTATTGCACCTTCTGCGGCAAAAGTCAGCATGAGGTCAAAAAGTTGATTGCTGGTCCGTCCGTCTTCATCTGCGACGAGTGCATTAATTTGTGCAACGACATCATTCGTGATGAGGTGCCAGGTAATAACGTACGCGAAGCGCGTGGTGACTTGCCTACGCCTGCTGATATCAAGTCCAATCTTGACAACTATGTGATTGATCAAGAGCAGGCCAAGCGAACTTTGGCAGTGGCGGTCTATAACCACTACAAACGCTTGAATCACAAGGACAAAGCGGGCAAAGATGACGTTGAACTTTCGAAGAGCAACATTTTGCTGATCGGCCCCACTGGCTCTGGTAAGACGCTTCTTGCGCAGACTTTGGCTCGCCAGCTAGATGTACCTTTTGTGATGGCAGATGCAACTACGTTGACAGAGGCTGGTTACGTTGGCGAGGATGTAGAAAATATCGTTCAGAAGCTTTTGCAAAGTTGTGAATACAACATCGAACGTGCCCAGCGCGGTATTGTCTATATCGACGAAATTGACAAAATTTCTCGTAAATCAGACAACCCGAGCATCACTCGCGATGTATCTGGTGAAGGCGTGCAGCAGGCCTTGCTTAAGTTAATTGAGGGCACGATGGCAAGTGTTCCTCCCCAAGGTGGCCGTAAGCATCCCAACCAAGATTTCTTGCAAGTTGATACGACGAACATTTTGTTCATCTGTGGTGGCGCTTTCCAAGGCCTAGAAAAGGTGATCGAGAACCGGACTGAAGCATCGGGAATTGGCTTTGGCGCGGCTGTTCGTACCAAAGCCAACCGTTCTCTGACAGAGCTTTTCCTAGAGATCGAACCTGAAGATCTAATTAAGTTTGGCCTTATCCCTGAACTGGTCGGGCGAATGCCTGTTGTTACGGCGCTGACAGAGTTAAATGAAGATGCGCTTGTGCGCATACTGACTGAGCCAAAAAATGCTCTCGTCAAGCAATACAGCAAGCTTTTAGGGATGGAAGGAGTTGAGCTTGAAGTGCGTCCTTCCGCACTGTCGGCAATTGCTAAAAAGGCCATTGCTCGAAAAACAGGCGCTCGCGGTCTGCGCTCCATTCTGGAACAATCGCTTTTGGGTGTTATGTTTGACTTGCCAAACTTGGATAACGTCGAAAAGGTCGTGCTCGAAGACGCATCAATTATCGAAGGCAAGCAGCCTTTGCTGGTTTATCGTGAGGCGGCTAAAAAGGCCTAATTTTCTGTTGGCGACACTGTCTTGTGCGCTATTCGCCGTCAGCATTTCTGCTGATTGGCTAAAAATGATTGACCGTAGTGCATGCACTGCGGTCTATGAAGGAGTTGCATGTCTGGATCAAATAATTTGACCCCTGACACCGTGGAGTTGCCGCTATTGCCTTTGCGCGATGTAGTGATTTTTCCTCACATGGTGATTCCGCTCTTTGTGGGGCGCGCTAAAAGCATCAAGGCTTTGGAGCTGGCGATGGAGGTAGATCGCCGCGTCATGCTGGTTTCTCAAAAGGCAGCCTCGAAGGACGAACCTACTGTTCAAGATCTTTATGAAGTTGGGACCATCTCAACAATCTTGCAGCTACTGAAACTGCCTGATGGGACTGTGAAGGTTTTGGTAGAGGGGCAGCAGCGCGCCAAGCTCCATGATGTGATTGAGCATGAGAGCCACTTTATGGCACGAAGCTCTGTGCTAAGTGTTCAGGATGCGGATGAAGCATCTAGTGAAATCGAAGCATTACGCCGTGCTGTCTCGCAGCAATTTGACCAGTACGTCAAGCTCAACAAAAAGATTCCTTCTGAGATTCTTACGTCGATTGCAAGCATTGATGATGCTGGAAGGTTGGCCGATACCATCGCTGCACATTTGCCGCTCAAGTTGGAGAGCAAGCAATTAGTGCTCAATCTTGCGAGTGTCAAAGCACGATTGGAAAATCTCTTCGAGCAGTTGGAAAATGAAGTCGACATTTTGAATGTCGACAAAAAAATCCGTGGCCGCGTGAAGCGACAAATGGAAAAGAATCAGCGCGACTTCTATTTGAATGAGCAAGTTAAAGCCATTCAGAAAGAATTGGGCGAAGGCGAAGATGGGGCGGATCTCGAAGAAATCGAGAAAAAAATCAAAATCGCCAAGATGCCTGCTGATGCTCGTAAAAAGGCAGAGGGAGAGTTGAAAAAGCTCAAACTGATGTCTCCGATGTCTGCTGAAGCCACTGTAGTGCGCAACTACATTGATGTTCTGGTGGGTCTGCCATGGAGTAAAAAAACCAAGATCAAGCATGATTTGCTCAATGCTGAAGAAGTACTTAATGCAGACCACTTCGGCTTAGAAAAAGTCAAAGACCGCATCTTGGAATATCTTGCAGTCCAGCAACGTGTAGACAAAGTCAAAGCTCCCATTCTTTGCTTGGTTGGGCCTCCAGGCGTGGGTAAAACTTCGCTGGGCCAATCAATTGCCAAAGCCACGGGCCGCAAGTACGTGCGTATGGCATTGGGCGGTATGCGTGACGAAGCGGAAATCCGTGGTCACCGCCGCACCTACATTGGCGCCATGCCTGGCAAAGTGCTGCAAAGCTTGGACAAGGTCGGTACGCGCAATCCATTGTTCTTGCTCGATGAAATCGACAAGCTTGGCATGGATTTCAGGGGCGATCCATCGAGTGCTTTGCTGGAAGTTCTGGATCCAGAGCAAAACCACGCATTTGGTGATCACTACGTCGAAGTGGATTTCGACTTGAGCGATGTGATGTTCGTGGCGACGTCGAACTCTATGAATATCCCGCCTGCGCTGCTGGATCGCATGGAAGTCATTCGCCTCTCTGGTTACACCGAGGACGAAAAAGTCAACATTGCCATTCGCTACCTGTTGCCTAAGCAACTGAGTAACAACGGCATTAAAGATGGGGAGCTGACTGTTGCTGAGGATGCCATTCGGGACATCGTGCGCTACTATACTCGTGAAGCTGGTGTGCGCTCCTTAGAGCGTGAACTCTCCAAAATCTGCCGTAAGGTGGTCAAAGGTTTGCAGTTGCGCAAGCTGACACCGCAGGTAGTCATCAATGCAGAGAATCTGGACAACTATTTGGGCGTGCGTAAGTACTCCTACGGACGTGCTGAGCAGCAAAATCAAGTCGGCCAAGTGGTTGGTCTAGCGTGGACAGAGGTCGGCGGTGATTTGCTCACCATTGAAGCGGCCGTCATGCCCGGTAAAGGCAATATTCTGCGTACTGGCTCGCTGGGTGATGTCATGAAGGAATCCGTGGAAGCTGCGCGTACCGTGGTGCGCAGCCGTGCTGCGATGCTGGGCATTGAAGATGTTGCGTTTGAAAAGCGTGATATCCACGTACACGTGCCAGACGGCGCAACGCCCAAGGATGGGCCAAGCGCTGGCGCTGCCATGACCACAGCCTTCGTCTCTGCTTTGACGGGTATCTCGGTACGTGCAGATGTTGCAATGACTGGCGAAATCACCTTGCGTGGCGAAGTCACGGCCATTGGTGGTTTGAAAGAAAAGCTGCTGGCTGCACTGCGCGGCGGTATTAAGACAGTGATGATCCCGCAGGAGAACGTCAAAGACTTGCAAGACATTCCTGAGAACGTCAAGCAGGGCTTGGAAATCGTTCCTGTTCGCTGGATCGACGAAGTCTTGAAAGTCGCTTTGGAGCGCGTGCCTGAACCTTTGTTGCAAGGAGCAGCATTGGTCGTAGCCGACGAGTCTGTTGCCCCAATGCTGCCAAAAGTACCCGTGCGTAAACCAGCTGCAAAAAAGACCAAGGCTGTTAAACACTAATGAAATTTCGTAGCGCTTTTTCTGATGTGCAAAAAACTGCGCTACAATTCATTCATCGCAGCGATGCTAGTTTCTATTGTAGAATCTAAGGCTTCGCTAGATAAGCGGGAATAGCTCAGTTGGTAGAGCGATACCTTGCCAAGGTATAGGTCGTCGGTT